>Ga0066256_1000722_pt1 | contig 65566 bp, 64 predicted proteins | sample ThiBio_1000_biof_FD_87107 | JGI IMG/M metagenome (GOLD analysis project Ga0066256, IMG submission 87107) | Wastewater bioreactor microbial communities from Cape Town, South Africa - Thiocy_expt_1000_biof (version 2) | ecosystem: Engineered > Bioreactor > Thiocyanate-remediating >... | reverse complement strand
CCCACGACCCCAAAACCACAAAGGAGAAAGCCAGGACCTTGACCATCAAACCCGACCCCAAACATACCTAGAGGCGGGTCACTTCTCGGTGGAAATCCCGGGTCAGTTCTCAGCGGAAATCAACACAGTAGGTGCGCGCCGTATCGAGCGTGTGGAGGTTTGTGATGACGGTGATGCCTTGCTCGTCGTTGATGGCCCTCAGCGAGTCCATCACGACCTTGGCATTGCGCGGATCCAGCGACGCAATTGGCTCGTCAGCGAGGATCATGCGCGGTTCCTGCATGAGGGCCCGCGCAATGGCGACGCGTTGTTGCTGGCCGCCCGAGAGAGTCTGTGCCCACTGGCTGGCTGTCGAGGCGATGTCGAGCTTCTCGAGGGCCGCAAGGGCCATGAGCTGCTCTTCTTCCGAAAAGATCTGCAGCAGCGAGAGAACCGTGTTGCGGCGATTTAGCCGCCCGAGCATCACGTTGGTGATGACGTCGAGGCGCGGCACGAGGTTGAACTGCTGGAAGATCATCGCGCAGTCACGCTGCCAGGCCCGCAGCGCACCGCCGCGGAGCGATGAGACCTCGGTGCCGGCGAAGGAAATGCCGCCAGACGACACATCGATCAGCCGGTTGATCATGCGCAACAGGGTGGATTTGCCGGCGCCGGAGCGCCCGATGATGCCGACCATCTGGCCGGCTGGTATCTCGAGTGAGATCTCCGTGCAGGCGAGTTTGTCGCCAAAACGTCGTGACACGTTGGTCAGCTTCAGCAACGGCAGTCCCTCCAGGAGCGTCGGGAGGACCGGGTAAAGGGCTAACTTAACGATGGGATGTCGGCGGCGTGAACGCCATATGACAATCCACAGCGGTGGCGTTATTCCGCCCATCGCTCCCGAGCTGTATCGTCGCCGGTCTTCGCGTCGACCCAGCGGCTGCCGCCCGCGGACTCTTCCTTCTTCCAGAACGGCGCGTCCGTCTTGAGGTAGTCCATAAGATACTCGGTGGCGAGGAAAGCATCGGCGCGATGTGGTGCCGAAGTCATCACCTGCATGATGGGTTCGTCGGGCAGCATCGGGCCATAGCGGTGGATGACCGCGACGTCGAGCAAGCGAAACCGGACGCGTGCGCCTTCGACGATCTCCGCGATCGCTGATTCCGCTAGCTCGGCATAGTGCTCGATCACGAGCCGCTTGAGGCTGCCGCCTTCATCGACGCGAACGATGCCGGTGAAGGTCACCGCAGCACCAGCGCCTGCGGCGGCCCGCAGGAACTCGGTCACCAGTGCTCCAGGCTCGAAGAGCTCCGCTTGCAGCGTGACCGACTTCACGACGTCCTCGCTATTGTGCGGCAATGCTTCCGTCGGCAGCAAACTGCTTGAGATAGGCGATGAGGTTCGCGATGTCCTCGTCGGTCTTCAGACCGGCGAAGGTCATCTTGGTGCCGGGAACAAGGGCCTTGGGAGCGCGGAGATACTCTGTCAGAGTCGCCTCGTCCCAGATCAGTCCGCTAGCCTTCATTGCTGCCGAGTAGTTGTAACGTTCGATCGAGCCGGCAGCGCGGTCGACGACACCATTCAGCTCCGGACCAACCCGGTTGGTCGCTCCGTCTCCAATCGCGTGGCACGCCTTGCACTTGTTAAAAACCGCTTCACCCGCGGCGATATCCTGAGCGAGCGCGCCCGTCGACATAGTCGCGAGTAGGGTCAGGGGAAGAACGAACTTCATGAGGTCTCCTCAGGGCGCGAACGACGCGCTGAATGGGTGAAACTGGACGGGGTGTCCGGCGGGGATGTCTCCATAGTCACCGGGCACTTCGAGAAAGCCTTCGCTCTCAGCCAGCGGGCGTAGCCTGGCCGAGCCCCCTCGGCCCATCTTCTCGGCGATTGCACGCCCGTCCTCGGCGTAGCCGACAATGCGTGCGGGGGCGAATTCTGTTCGACCTGCCTTGTGAGGTAGGTCTTGGGCGAGGATCACGCGATGGCCGCGGGGCCGTGAGAGGATCATTCCGGCCGTCGCGAGGATCGCTGGGCGCGCGAACAACAGGAAGTTTGCCAGCGCGGCAAGCGGATTGCCGGGAAGCCCGAGGACCAGGCAGGTCTCGACGCGTCCAATGATGATCGGCTTGCCGGGTCGCAACGCGAGCCTCAGATGCGTGCTGGTCCCGCCCGCGGCCGCGATCGATGCTTCGATGTGATCGGTGTCGCTGCCAGCGGCGCCGCCCGTCGTGATGAGCACGTCTAGCTCGGGTGCTGCGCGCGCGAACATCTGCGTGAGTTGGTCGCGGTCGTCGGGAACCTGAGCGAGACGCCGCGCTTCGATAAAGTTGCGGCGTAGCAATGCTTCAAGCATTGGCCCGTTGACGTCGTAGATCTGACCGGGCTCCAGGTCTTCGGACTGTGGGCGAACCTCGTCGCCCGTCGACACAAGCCCGACACGTATTCTGCGCCGAACCTCGGCGCTCTCATTGCCGGCGGATGCCAGAATGGCGACGTGGCGATAGTCAGCAAGTGTGTTGCCGGGAACGATAATTGCGTCGGCTTCCACGTCCTCTCCGGCGCGCCGGATGTTGTGGCCGGGCCGCCCGTCCTCGAGGAGGGTCACTGCGTCACCGGAGCGCTTCGTGCGTTCGTGCATCACAACGCTCGCTACCCCGGGTGGTATCGGAGTGCCGGTCGCGAGGTAGACACACTGCCTCGCGCCGATCTCCGGCCCCGCAAACGGGGATCCCGCGACTCCTCGTCCGACGATCGTGACACGGCTCCCCGACTTCATGTCGGCTGCCGAGAGGCCATAGCCGTCTACTGCCGAATGGTCGAAGGGTGGGAGCGGCAATCGCGAGCGCACTGCGGTCGTCACCACGCGATCGGCGACATCGCCGAGCCCGACGATCTCCGTGCCATGAACGGTGCGGAGATGCCGGCGTAGCACATCATACGCCGCGTCGAGAGGAAGGGCGTCGTCAAGCTGTGGCTCTGCGAGGGCAGCGGTGGACATCAAAGAGGAACGGGACCAGCAACTCGCGCCGCCGGTCCCGCTCGCTTAAGCCTGAGGATACTCCTGAGATTTGAAGCTCAGGTGCTTTGCGTTGCCCGGAATGGAGGAAATCTTCCGGATCGCGCCCCAGGTCTGCTTGTAGTTCGGGATGATAAACTCGTTCACCCCCGCCGAAACGACGTTACCCTGCACGCCCGTGGGATAGGCGAAGAGCATGAAGGTCTCCTTCGCCCTCGCGCTCGGGGTGGGCCAGGCCATCGCCTGAGTCGAGCCGTTGTCGTTGTAGATCTCGACGAGGTCGCCTTCGCCGATACCAAGCTCCGACATGTCGGCAGGGTTCATCTCGATATAGGGGTAGGGGAAGCGGTCGGTGACAAGCTCCTCTTCCTGATCGAGATACGCGCTTTGCCACACATGGTTGGCGCGGCCGTTGTTGATGAGGAACGGCCACTTGTCCTTCTCGGCCTGCTTGCCCTCGGCCTGCAGTCCGCGCCACGGCGTTTCCATGAACACGGCCTTGCCGTCAGGACCACCGAACTTATTGTCGGTGTAGAGGCGTTTGGTGCCCACGATCTTGCCGTCCTCAAAGCCGGTGGCCGGCTCCTGGAAGCCGTTGGTGCCCATCGCTCGCAGACGTTCGTAGGTCACGAACTCACCGCCGCCGGCATGGAGGTGGTAGCCGTCCATGAAGGCGTCTTCCTCGGTCTGCCAGTCGAAGCCCTTGAACTGGTCGGCATAGCTGTCGTTGCCGGCCTCACGGAAAACACGCTCGAGGTTGTTGGCGATCCGCGCTGCGATGATGCAGTCGGGGAGAGCCTGGCCCGGGGCGTCCATATACTTGTCGGTGAGACGCATCCGGCGCTCGCCGTTCATCGAAGTGAGGTGCATCTCGCCCGAAGTCGCGGCCGGGAGCCAGACGTGCGAGGCTTGCCCGATCTTGGTCGGCACGATGTCGACGTCGACTGAGAACAGGCCACCGTCCTTGATGGCAGCGACAATCGCGGCAACCATCGCGTCGCGGTCTCCATAGGGCACACTCGACATGGCATCCTTCACCTTGTCGGTGCGTTCCTTGTAGACGCGCTTGAACTCCATCGCGTTGAGCGTCGTCTTGTAGTGGTCGCACGCCCAGATGTGGTGCACGCCGCCCTTGCCGCCGATCAGCAGCTGGTCGACATAGGCCGCAGGACGGCCGACGTGACCATCAGCGGGCCGCACGTAACCTTCCTGGTGACCGCCCATGCGGACGCAACCACCACCCGGCTGGCCGATATTGCCCGTTGCAAGAGCAAGCGCGGCGAGAGCTGCGTTAGTGCGATAATTGTCGTTGCCCCAGATCAGGCCCTTCTCGTAGGCGAACATCGTCCGCCGGCGGGCGCCGCCTTCCTTCGGCTGCGCGATCCATTCGGCTGCCTTGATGATATCGGCAGTCGCGAGGCCAGTGAGCGAAGCGGCCTCCTCGAGCGAGATACGATTGGCGGCGAGCGCCGCGTCGAACCCCGTGGTGGAGGACTCGATAAGGTCTGTCGACATCCAGCCCTGATCAGCGATGTAGGTGAACAGCGCGTTGAACAGTGCGAGGTCGGTGCCCGAGTTGATCGCGAGGTGGAGCACGTTGTCCTTGCCGGCTTCGACCTCGCAGGCATTGACAGTGACGGTCCGGCGGGGGTCGACGATGACGATGCGGCCAGCCGCGTGGGCTTCACCCGGCAGTTGCTCTTCCTTCTTGGTCAGCGAGCTGCCGCGAAGGTTGGGGACCCAGTGGTTCAGGAAGTAGTTGGTCTGGGTCTCAAGCGAGTTCGTGCCCACCGCGAAGATCGTGTCGGCGAGCTCTGCATCCTCGTAGCAGTTGTTGAGCTCACCGATGCCCATGTCGCGGGTGGCGTGGACTTCGGAGTTGTAAGCCGGGCGATTGTGGATGCGAATATTCTTGACCTTCATGGCCTCGAAATAGAGCTTGCCCGTGCCCCAGGTATTCTCGTAGCCGCCGCCAGCGCCGCCGTGGTCGAAAGCGGAAACGAAGAGCCCGTCCTCACCCTGATCGTCGATAACTGCCGCCGTGACGCGCGCCACGAGATCGAGCGCATCATCCCAGCTCGTGGGCTGCATCTGGCCGTAGCGCCAGACCATCGGGTCGGTGAGGCGCTGCTGCTGGGTATAGCGTGCCTTGCTGTAGCTGAGCTCGGCCATGCGAGCGCCGCGGATCGAACCGAGACCGGAGTTCACCTCACAGTTCGGATCGGGCTTGATGACGATGTGAACGTCCTTACCGTCCTGCTTGACGATGTTATACATCGACGGCGCATACCAGTTGGGCGTCTCAGGATCCTGCTGGACCGCGAGATCGACGCCGAACTTGTTCTCGGACGGATCGGTGCCGCCCTGCTTGTTCACCGGCCAGGTGTAGGCGTGGTAGCCGCAGCCCACGATGCAGAAATGGCAGGTAACGATCTGTTCCTTGGCGTCTGCCGGGATGATCGGGAGGCGGTCGATATTGCGCTTGAATGCCATGGCTTCCTCCCTCAGAGCACGTTCGACAGGCGGCCGTAGAGAAGCTCGTCGAGCCCCTCCGCGAAGATGTCGCCATTGTCGGCTACGCGCAGGATGTATTGCGGCAGGTTCTGCGTCGCGTGACCCCAGACCTGCTGACCACCCTTCTCGCAGTCGAAGCGCGAGTAGTGGCCCGGGCAGTTGAGAGTGCGATCGTTCGCGTCGAACGACATAGGGAAGCCCTTGTGCGGGCAGATCGTCGAGAACCCAACGATGTCGCCGTCCGGACCCACGCCGCCCTCGACAGGTGTGCCGAGCTTCAGCAGCACGCCGGGCGCGCTGTCGTCGGGATAGGACGTATCGAACGCCTCGTTGAGCGTCAGATCCGAGATGTTCCCAAGACGGTTGGAGGGATAGTTGACGCGCGCCTGTCCAGGAGCGGCGGCGGCCTGCTGCGGAACGATTGCCGCTGCTGCGGCTCCCGCGACGCCGAAGCCGGCGCCTCGTAGGAATTGACGCCTGCCGGCGTCAACCAGTTTGTCGCAACTTGCCATTGATCCCTCCCTGGAGCAGTGCTGCGGGAGGAGTTGCAAGGCCTATGCCAGCGCGAAGCGGCGAGCTTTAGGGGATGGTCAGCGGCACAACGTTCGGATCGGCGAACGCTGATCTGGTCGACGTTCAGTTTTCCGAACGCGAAGGCTGTTCAATGTCGGTCGATAGGCCAAGCCGGCGCATTTTTTCCCAAAGCGTCGTGCGGGAGATTCCGAGCAGCTTGGCGGACTGGGCCATCTCGTTGCCCGTCATGTCGAGGGCGCGGCGAATGTGACGGCGTTCGGCATCGTCGCGGGCCTCGCCGAGCGGAGCGAGCTCCCGTGAGGGATCGTTCGCCGTCGCTTTCTCGGGGAAGAGGTCGGACGGCATGAGCCACGGGCCGCTGGACATTGCCACGGCGCGCTCCATTCGATTGCGGAGCTCGCGCACATTGCCCGGCCAGCGGTAGTCGACGGCGGCCTCTTCGGCGAGCGCGCTCACGCCGCGCAAACCCGCATCGAGTTCGTCGTTATAGGCATCGAAGAAATGGTCCAGGAGATCCGCAATGTCCTCCCGGCGTTCGCGCAACGCAGGGATCTCGAGGGCGATGACGTTAATCCGATAGAGAAGGTCCTCCCGAAACGTCCCATCTTTTACGCGCGATGGGAGGTCGGCATTTGTGGCGCACACCACGCGCGCTTCGAAGGGCAATGACTTCTCGCCGCCGACACGGGTGAACTGCCGCTCTTCCAGCAGTCGAAGTAGTTTCGACTGCATCGTTTGAGGAAGGTCACCGATCTCGTCGAGGAAGAGCGTCCCTTTGCCTGCACGCTCGGCATATCCAGCGTGACGGGCGTGGGCGCCGGTGAAGGCGCCACGCTCGTGACCGAAGAGCTCAGCCTCAAGCAAATCCGCCGGAATGGCGGCGCAATTGACCGCCACGAAGGGCAGCTCGCTTCCCAGCGTCTGGTGGAGGAATCTGGCACAAACCTCCTTACCCACGCCGGTCTCTCCGGTGAGCAGGACCGGCGTCTTCATCCTCGCCACGCGTGCGAGTGTCTTGGTGATCGCCTGCATCTGCGGCGACCGTCCGAGGACAGCTTCAGCGCCTTCCGCAGGCGCGCGCAGAATGCTCTGAAGGCGGTCGAGGAACTCGGGCATCTCGAACGGTTTGGTGACGTAGTCGCGGCCGCCCGCGCGGATAAGGCTGACGGCCTGGTCTATGTCGCCGAACCCGGTAATGAACAGAAATGGCGGCGTCTTGCCGGCGGCGGCCGCTTGGCGAAACACATCCTCGCCGCTCATATCCGGCAGGCGAATATCGCATATGACGGCTTCTGGCTGACCGCGCTGGAGCTCGCTGAGGGCTTCGCTTCCGGACTTCCACCAGCGCACGATCGTCCCTTCCAGCGCGAGACGCTGGACGAGCGACTCGCCCATGATGGGGTCGTCCTCCAGAAGTCCCACAACGCGGCCGCTAAGCGACATCTGCTACTTCCCTCGACACACTCTCAACCAGCGGCACGATCACGCGGAGCTTGGCACCGCCGTGTTTCGATTTGCCGACAACCACTGACCCTCCCAGGTCCTTGACGATGCGGCGCGTCACCCACAGCCCCAGTCCCGACGTCGCAACTCCCTGTGCGGAGACTTCGTCCCCGGTGAGGATTTCGGCCACGTCGGTCGCCAATCCCGGCCCGGCATCGGAGATCTCGAGCTCGAGCGCCCTGCCAACGATACCCGCGCTGAAACCCAGCTTGCTCCCGCGAGGCGTCGCCTTGCAAGCATTGAGCAAAAGATTGAGAGCCGCTTGCCTGATGCCGAGGGCGCTTACGGTCATCCCTTCGGGAATATCGATCGTCCATTCCAGCGCGATCTGCTTTCGCCGCACTTCGGGTGTGATGAGCGTCAGGAGGTCGTCGAAATCGGCGTGCGTCAGGCCGCGAGCGGGGCGATCCTCCTTGTAGGAGTTGAGGATGGACCGGACGATATCGCGCATGCCGCGCAGTCCGCGATCCACAAGTTCCACCGCTCCGGCGCGAACCTTCGGATTGTCGCCGTGCACCCGGATCGTGTCTACGGCGTTCAGGATGCCGCCCAGCGGATTGTTGATCTCGTGCGCAACGCTGGATGCGAGCTTGCCCAGCCCCGCCAGCCTTTCCTCTTCGGCCACCCGGCCGAGCAGGAGCTCGCGCTCGGACAGCGCATTGGCCATCCGGTTGTAGCGCTGGAAGAGGCGGCTCCACTCGGGACTCTGGCTTCGTATCTGGGTCTCGGGAATGGGCTCCACGGAACCATCAGCCGCCGCGCTGACATGGCGGAGCAGGACGTTCATCGGGGCCACCATTCGGCGCACGGTGAACCAGCCCAGCGCGGTCAGCGCAATCGTCAGAACCGCGTTGGAGATGACCAGATACCACGTGACCTCGGCCCGCTCCGCGAGCATGGGGCTGATGTCGATGCGGGTGTTAATTCGCCCGATCTGCCGGCCCTCGACCATCAGCGAGCGATCGGCGATCGCGACACCATCGCGTTCGGAAACGATCATCGTGCGTGAAGCGGTCGATGGGGGCAGGGTCGAGCCGATGGGTGCGGATCTCGGCTCGGAGGATGCGAGCACTAGGCCGTTCGCATCCGCTACGGTCGTCTCGATCGGGCGGACCGCGGCGTAGACGGCGCGAGCTCGATCAAGGATGTCGAAGACTTCCCACGAATCGCGCCGCAGCACGGGGTCGACGAGTGAGGATTCCAGCCCGTCGAGATACGCATTTGCTAGGTCGCCGAGCTGGCGCTCTTGGGTCTCCACGAGGCGCCAAAGCACCAGCTGCGATACGCCGATGCTGATCACCACCATGAGCAACACGACGACCAGCGGCACCCGAACGGTTAGCGGGATCCCGCTTCGCAATGACAGGGGCGGCTTCAAGACAGCTCCCGAACACGATCCCAATTGTCCTCGATCGAGGCAAACAGGGCGGGCGGCTCGCTTTCGAACTTGTCGAGGCGAAGCATGTCGAGCACGAGCCTGCCGGCGGGGCTCGTGTGCATGTCGAGCAGCGCCTGCCGAAGAACGGCCGACTTCTCGCCCGCGAGTGCCGACGTCGGCGCCACGATGGGCGGGAACCCGAACCACTCGGACGGCCTGACAATTTCGGTGGCGCCGGTGAGTTCGGGGTTCGTTTCCTTCAACACCTCATAGACGTAGCCATCAACGCTCCCGCTTTGCGCAAGGCCCGAGGCGACGGCGCGGACCACGTTGAAGTGGCTGTAAGTGAAAAAGCTTTGCTTGAAGAACTGATCCGGACGTTCCTCGCTGCGCGCCAATTCGGCGGCGGTCACTAGGTATCCCGAGTTGGAGTCGGGATCCGAGAACGCGTGAATATCGCCGCGCAGCTGGTCGAGCGACGTCGCCCCGCGACCAGCGGTGGAGATCAAATATGACTGATAGAGCGGCTGCCCGCGCCATACAGGCACGGCGAGCAGCTCCAGCTGTGCCCTGTGCTGCACGTATGGAAATCCGCACAGCCACGCGCCGTCCGCCTGGCTGCCGATCAGCAAGCCTGTAACCTCTTGATATGTCCGGCGTGTGATCAGTTCGACAGGTCTGCCTGTGGCAGAGGACAGGTAAGCTTGCAGAGCTTCAAGCAAGGCAAGGTCCGATGTCAGAAAGACCGGCGTCAGGGCAAATCGCAGCGTTTCGCCCTGGGCGCCGGCCGGGCTTGCGAGCGCGGCCGCCGAAGCGATTGCCGCCATCGCGGTCCGTCGTGTGATCATCCCCTGCAGGGCGTCCTCCCGGTCCCAACACTCCCAGCCACGCTAGCACGCGACCTTGCCCAAGGTCATCCGGCCCGGTTCTTGCATAAATTTCCTGTGGGGTAGAGGGTCCGGAAGGACCGGGGAGAGAAGCCATGCTCGCAAGCCAGATCGAACGGCCGCCGCTGATCGACCCATTCCGCCGGCAGATCACCTATCTGCGTGTCTCGGTCACCGACAGGTGTGATTTCCGCTGCGTCTATTGCATGGCCGAAGACATGAACTTCCTCCCCAAGAAGGAGCTGCTATCACTCGAGGAGCTTGATCGGCTGTGCGCGGCGTTCATCGAGCGAGGGGTGAAGAAGCTCCGGTTGACCGGCGGCGAACCGCTAGTGCGCCGCGACCTCATGAGCCTGATCCGGTCACTCTCGCGCCATTTGGCGTCGGGGACGCTCGAGGAGCTAACGCTCACCACCAACGGTTCGCAGCTTCATCGCTTTGCCCGCGAACTTGCTGACGCCGGGGTGCGCAGGATCAACGTCTCCGTCGACACCCTCGATCCCGACAAGTTCAAGGCAATCACCCGCCGCGGCGATCTCGAGCAGGTCCTGCGGGGGATCAAGGTCGCGCAGGCCGCCGGCATCCGCATCAAGATCAACGCCGTTGCCCTCAAAGACATCAACGAGGACGAAATCGATGCGATGATTACGTGGGCTCACGGGGAGGGCATGGACCTCACCCTCATCGAAACCATGCCGTTGGGCGACATCGACATGGACCGCACCGACCAGTTCCTCCCACTCTCGCTTGTCCGTCGCCGGCTGGCCGAGAGATGGACGCTGAATCCGCTACCGCTGCGGACAGGCGGACCGGCCTCGTATATCGAGGTCGCGGAGACAGGCGGCCGCCTCGGCTTCATCACGCCACTGACCCACAACTTCTGCGAAAGCTGCAATAGAGTGCGCGTTACCTGCACTGGAACGCTGTTCATGTGCCTCGGGCAAGAAGACAGCGTCGATCTGCGAACGCCTTTGCGTTCTTCCGAATCGGATGCCTCTCTTCATGAGGCAATTGAGCGAGCCATTGCGCACAAACCCAAAGGGCATGACTTCGTCATCGAGCGCCGCGGTGCACGGCCGGCGGTCGGCCGGCATATGAGCGTGACAGGTGGCTGATCCGGTCAAGATAGGCATTCTCACCGTTTCAGACCGAGCAAGCCGCGGCGAGTATGAGGACCGCAGCGGTCCTGCGATCGAGGCCTACCTGCGTCGAGCGATAAGCACGCCCTGGGAGCCGGTCAAGCTGATCATTCCAGACGGTCGTGCCTCGGTGCGCGAAGCGGCCAAGGAGCTATGTGACGAGCGCAAGGTCGGCCTCCTGCTGATCACGGGCGGCACAGGACCCGCGCCGAGGGACGAAACACCTGAAGGTGTCGCGGACATTGCGGAGCGAGAGCTGCCCGGGTTCGGCGAATTGATGCGCAGGGTCAGCCTCGAGACCGTGCCGACCGCGATCCTCTCGCGGCAAGGAGGGTCGCTACGGGGATCGACCCTTATCGTCACCCTGCCGGGGAAGCCGGCCGCCATCGACGTCTGTTTGCAGGCAGTGTTTCCCGCCGTCCCTTACTGCCTCGACCTGATCGGCGCCGGGCATATTTCTACCGACCCTCAGGTCGTGACATCATTTCGCCCGGGAACTTGACGCCATCCGGTAACCGACGCCGCGCACCGCAAGGATCGGGTCGGCCTTGTGGACCTTTGCCAGCGATTCCCTCAGCCGCTTCAGCACGAGGTCCACGTTACGCAGCTCGACATTGGGATCCTCTCCCCACACTCGCGTGCGGATCTCTTCGCGCGTGAAGACGTGGTCGGGCGCGCTCATTAGGAGTTTCAAGAGATCGTAGGCGCCGGGAGACAGGTGAACGTCCTTGCCGCGTCGAGTGACACGATGCACCTCGTCGTCGAGCACGAGGTCGCCGCAGGTCAGAATCGTGCCGAGCGAGGCGGGATTGTGCTTCCGAATGCACTCGCGAACTCGAGTGATCAGCATAGGACCGGAAACGGGCGAGGGCAGGTAATCGGACGCCCCGGCCGCGATCACGTCATCACGTTCCGCGACGCTGTTGAGTCGTCCGATGGCAAGGATGGGCACGCTCGACGGTAGCGTGTCGCGAAGGAGCCAGCAGGCCTCCATCGGGTCCGCCGGATCGGCCAGCCGACCGAGCACGACAATATCGGGATGCTGGTTCAGCGCGTAATCGACTTCAGTGCGCTGGCGCGCCGAGAGCACACGGTAGTCTGCTTCCTTCAGGGCATCGCTCAAAGCGGAGGCGGCGACCTGTTCATACTCAACAACAAGAGCGAGTGTCATGGCGATCTGGAGCCTGGAAAGTTGCGCGGCTCTGATGCCTGCGCTCCATGACAATCAGGTGACGAGAATTTCATGTTTCCGACATTGTCGGCGAGATTCGTCATATAAATCATCGACTTGGACCGTCACAAAAGTGAATCGCAGCAGTTATACTACTGCAACAGAGCGGCCATAGGTTGCCCGCCGTTGAACAGGGGCCGGGGCGAATTCCGGCGCCAATGCCGGGCGCGATGCCCACCTCTCCGAAAGGGACAATCATGAAACATGCTCTCATCGTTGGCGCGGTTGCTGTCGCGCTCGCGGGCCTGACGTCTGCCGCAATGGCGCAGAGCCGCGATCAGATCCGTATCGTCGGCTCCTCGACCGTGTTCCCCTACACCCAGGCCGTGGCCGAGCAGTTCGCCGCCGCGACCGGCAACCCGGCTCCGGTCGTCGAGTCCACCGGCACCGGCGGCGGTATGCAGGTGTTCTGTGAAGGCGTTGGCCAGGACAAGGCCGACATCACCGGCGCTTCGCGCGCCATGAAGAAGTCTGAGTTCGAGGCTTGCGTCGCCAACGGCGTCGACAACGTCACCGAAGTTCTGATCGGCTACGACGGCCTGTCGCTCGCCCACACGCAGAGCGCTCCCGACATGAGCCTCACGAAGGCGCAGATCTTCCAGGCTCTCGCTTCAGAAGTTGAAGTCGACGGCCAGATCGTTGCCAACCCCTACAAGAACTGGAACGAGATCGACCCGTCGCTCCCGAACCAGCCGATCACCGTGTTCGGCCCCCCGCCGACCTCGGGCACCCGTGATGCGTTTGTCGAGCTCGTCATGCTCGTCGGCTGCGCCACCTTCCCGGCGATCGAAGCTCTCGAAGAGGGCCGCAAGGAGGAAGTCTGCGAGCGTATGCGTCAGGACGGCCCGTTCGTCGAAGCCGGCGAAAACGACAATCTGATCGTGCAGCGCCTCAACGCCGACCCGAACGCCATCGGCATCTTCGGCTACTCCTTCCTATTCGAGAACTCGGACACCCTCAAGGACGTCGCCGTCGATGGCGTTGAAGCCAACCAGGAAACCATCGCCGATGGTTCCTACCCCGTCTCGCGTCCGCTCTACATCTACGTCAAGAACGCCCACCGCGGTGTCATTCCCGGCCTCAACGAATTCCTGACCGAATACGTCTCGGAAGCTTCGTTCGGCGCCGATGGTTACCTGTCCGAGCGTGGCCTGATCGTCCTCCCCGACGATCAGCGCACCACCGTCCGTGACGCGGTCGCCAACTCGACCCCAATGGCCGCTCCGGCGAAGTAAGAACGACACTCCAGGGGCGGGCATCGTGTCCGCCCCTTTCCAATCGAGAGGGCGCATCAGTGTTTGGCTATCTGATACTCACGATCCTGGTGTTTACTCTCGTCGCGTATTTCGTCGGCCAGACTGCCGGCCGGAGCTTTGCTCTCGCTGATCGGCAGACCCACTCTTTGCCCGGCTATCACGGTGCGTTCGTTGCGGTTTGGGTCGGTATTCCGGCTCTTGTCCTGGCACTTCTCTGGGTCGCGCTGCAGCAGCCAGTCATCGACCGGCTTGTCATCGGCTCTCTGCCGGGCGCGCTGACCTCCGGCGCAACCCCCGCCCAGCTCAGTCTCATTCTCTCCGAAATCAAGAACGTTGCCGCCGGCCAGATCTTCGCCGAGCCGAGCCCTGACGTGAAGGCCGCCGCCGACCTCTATGTCCGTTGGCAGGATATCGCACGGTGGGCGATGTTCGCCGCCGCCGTCGCGTTGATGCTGCTGGCGCTGGTCATCGCTCGCTCCAAGCTTGCGCCGCGCTTCCGTGCGCGCACCGGTGTTGAGCGGTTCATCACCGGCATGATTATCTTCTGCTCAGTCGTCGCGATCCTCACCACGGTCGGGATCATCGCCTCGCTGGTCTACGAGTCGCTCGAGTTCTTCCGCCGCGTGCCGCTGCACGAGTTCGTCTTCGGCACCCGCTGGGAACCCCAGATGGCCATTCGCGAGGACCAGGTCGCGGGGGCGGGTGCCTTTGGCGTGATCCCGGTATTCACCGGCACGCTGCTGATCGCTTCGATCGCGATGCTTGTGGCTGTGCCCATCGGACTCTTCACCGCGATCTACCTCGTCGAATACGCGAACGAGAATGTGCGCCGCGTCGTCAAGCCGGTCCTCGAGGTTCTGGCCGGCATCCCCAGCGTCGTCTACGGCTTCTTCGCGGTGCTAACCGTAGCTCCGGCTGTCCGTGCGGCTGGCGGCGCGATCGGCATCGTCATGTCGCCCAACAGTGCGCTGGTTGCCGGCGGTGTGATGGGCATCATGATCATTCCCTTCATCTCCTCACTGTCCGATGACGCGCTCAAGGCGGTCCCGCGCACGATGCGCGACGGTTCGCTGGCAATGGGTGCGACCCGTGCCGAGACCATGATCAAGGTGCTGCTCCCGGCCGCCATTCCCGGCATTATGGGTGGCGTGCTGCTCGGCTTGAGCCGTGCCATCGGCGAGACGATGATCGTCGTCATGGCGGCGGGCCTCATCGCTACGCTGACCTTCAATCCGCTTGACTCGGTGACGACTGTCACCGTCCAGATCGTCACGATGCTCGTGGGCGATACCGCCTTCGACAGCCCTAAGACGCTGGCAGCCTTCGCGCTGGGTCTGATGCTCTTCCTCGTAACCTTGACGTTGAACGTGATCGCGCTTCGCATCGTGCAGAAGTTCCGCGAGCAGTATGATTGAGGCCCAGATGGCGCTTGCAGACACAAATTCGGTAATCACCGACCGCGCGGCGAGCGCCGGCTTGCGTCGCCGACGCTACGCAGCAGACCTACGATTGCGCATCTACGGCATCGCGGCGATCACCGTCGCCATCGGTATGCTTGCCGTGCTCCTGGGCACGCTTATCGTGGGTGGCGCGCAAGCCTTTGTGCAGACGCACATCCGAGTGACGTTCCCGGTCAGCGCCGAGTGGGTGAAAGCCGACGATCCGGCAGCGGGCAACTGGCGCAACGTCGTTCGCGACGGTCTCGCGCAAGTGTTCCCCGATCTCAGCGCTGCCGAGCAGCGCGAGGTCGTGAAAGTCCTCACGAACAACGCACAGTTCTTCGTCCGTGACGCGGTTCTCGCCAATCCGTCGGTGATCGGCAGCACCATCACTCTCGATATCCCGGCAGCGGACCCCTATGACCAGCTCAATAAGGGCGTCATCACTCGCGATACTGCCGAAGAGAACCGCCGCCTGAACGACCAGGAGATCCAGTGGTTCGACACCCTGGTCGAGCGCGGCCTGGTGTCAAAGCCGTTCAACTGGGGCCTGATCTTCAACTCGAACAGCCGCTTCCCCGAACTCGCCGGTCTGAAGGGCGCCATCGTTGGGTCGTTCTATGCCCTGCTGGTCTGCTTCCTCGTGAGCTTCCCAATCGGCATCGGCGCGGCCGTCTATCTCGAGGAGTTTGCGCCCAAAAACAGGTGGACGGCTCTGATCGAGGTCAACATCAACAACCTCGCGGCCGTGCCTTCGATCATCTTCGGCCTCCTCGGCCTGGCACTGCTGATCCAAACCTTCGGGCTGCCGCGCTCGGCTCCGATCGTCGGCGGTCTGGTGCTCGCGCTCATGACCCTGCCCACGATCATCATCGTGACGAGGAACGCGCTCAAATCGGTGCCGCCTTCGATCCGCGAGGCCGCCTTCGGCATGGGTGCCTCTAAGCATCAGATGATCATGCATCACGTGCTGCCGCTGGCGCTTCCCGGTATTCTGACCGGCACCATCATTGGTCTGGCGCACGCTCTCGGCGAAACCGCGCCGCTGCTGCTGATCGGCATGAACGCCTTCATTACCAGCGAGCCGGGTGGCGTCATGGATGCCGCGACGGCGCTGCCGACGCAGATCTACATCTGGGCGGACAGCCCCGAGCGCGGCTTCGTCGCACGCACGTCGGCGGGCATTCTTGTGCTGCTTGCTTTCCTGATCATCATGAATGGTGTTGCCATCTTCCTGCGGCAGCGCCTCGAGAGACGGTGGTAGTCATGGACCGAACCCTCACGCAAACCAGGGCAAATGAAATGAACGTCATGCAGCAGGCCACTACGTCACCGATCGAAATCCGGACGCCAAAGATGCCGGCCATGGAAGGAAGGGCGGTTTCCGTTTTTTACGGGCAGAAGCAGGCTCTCTACGATGTCAGTCTCGCCATCGAGAGGAACCAGGTTACGTCGCTGATCGGCCCCTCGGGCTGCGGCAAGTCGACGTTCCTGCGTTGTCTCAACCGGATGAACGACACGATCGATATCTGCCGCGTTACCGGCGAGATCAGGCTCGACGACGAAGACATCTATAACCGCGATATCGACGTGGTCGAACTTCGTGCCCGGGTCGGAATGGTGTTCCAGAAGCCGAACCCGTTCCCCAAGTCGATCTATGAGAACGTTGCCTACGGTCCGCGTATCCATGGCCTGACCCGGAGCAAGATCGAGCTGGACGAGATTGTTACGTCGTCGCTACGTCGCGCCGGTTTGTTCGATGAGGTCAAGGATCGGCTCAACGAACCCGGCACGGGCCTTTCCGGCGGTCAGCAGCAGCGCCTGTGCATTGCACGCGCCATTGCGACCAGGCCGGAAGTTCTGTTGATGGACGAGCCGTGTTCGGCGCTCGACCCGATCGCGACCGCGGTCATCGAAGAGCTGATCGACGAGCTGCGTGAGAACTTCACCATCGTGATCGTGACGCACTCGATGCAGCAGGCGGCGCGCGTCAGCCAGAAGACGGCGTTCTTCCATCTTGGCAAGTTGATCGAGGAGGGTCATACCAGCGACCTCTTCACCAACCCCAAGAACAAGCAGACCCAGGACTATATCACCGGCCGTATCGGCTAACCGAAGAGGACCGCGACAATGGCCACGGCGCTCAACGAACATATCGTCACCTCCTACGAGGACGAGCTCATCAATCTCAATAAGGCCATCTCCGAGATGGGCGGGATGGTGGAGCAGGCGATCACCGACGCGGCGAACGCGCTGCTCAAGCTCGACCATAAGGCAGCGCAGGATGTGCGCCAGTACGACAAGCTCATCGACGGGATGAAGGACCGCATCACCGAGATGGCGGTGTCGATCATCGCGCGGCGGCAGCCGATCGCGGTGGATTTGCGCATGGTGGTGACGGCGATCCAGGTGGCCAACGACCTCGAGCGCACCGGCGACATGGCCAAGCAGCTCGCGAAGCGGACGTTGCAGATCGAGAGCCTGGCGCTGGCGCCCAAGTTCTACAACGGCGTCAAGCACATGACGGACCTCGTTGCACGGCAGCTCAAATCGGCGCTCGACGCCTATGCGAGCCGCGATGCGGCCAAGGCGGTCGATGTGTGCGCGCATGACGACGAAGTGGATCTGATGCACACCTCGCTGTTCCGCGAGTTGCTCACCTACATGATGGAAGACCCGCGCAACATTTCGCAGTGCATCCATCTGCTGTTCTGCACCAAGAGCCTCGAGCGCGTGGGCGACCACGCGACCAACATCGCGGAAGCTGCATTCTATCTCGAGACCGGCCGCCAGCTCGGCCAGGACGAGACGCAGCGGCAGCAGCTCTAGGGCCAAGGCAAATGACCGCGACCATCCTGATCGTCGAAGACGAGGCGGATCTACGCGAACTCGTCCGCTACAATCTCGAAGCCGAAGGCTTTCGCGTCAGCATGGCCGAGAGCGGCGACGAGGCGGTGGAGCGCATCCGCGACGGCGTGCCGGATCTGATTCTGCTCGACTGGATGCTGCCGGGGCTGAGCGGCATCGAGCTCTGCCGGCGCTGGCGCTCGCGCGAGGAGACGGCGCGCACGCCGATCATCATGATCACGGCGCGCGGCGAGGAAGAAGAGCGCGTGCGGGGCCTCGCAACGGGCGCCGACGATTATGTGGTCAAACCGTTCTCGATGCCGGAGCTCGTGGCGCGCATCCAGGCGCTGCTGCGCCGCTCGAGCCCACAGCTCGTCACCAATGTGCTCAAGGCCGGCGATCTCGAACTCGACCGGCAGAGCCACCGGGTGCGGCGGTCGGGCCGTGACCTCCATCTGGGGCCGACCGAGTACCGGCTGCTCGAATATTTGATGCGCCACCCGGGCCGGGTCTATTCGCGCGAGCAGCTGCTGGACGGGGTGTGGGGCAACGACGTCTATGTCGACGAACGCACGGTGGACGTGCATGTCGGGCGGCTGCGCAAGGCCATCAATCGCGGGCGCGAGGCCGATCCGATCCGCACCGTGCGCGGGGCGGGGTATGCGTTCGACGAGCGCTTTGCCGCTAACGCCTGACCTCCATGGCCGCGTGCGATCTCTAGTCACGCGCCCGTCACATCCATCCGCTATTCCGGATACATGGATGATACGGACGTCATCGAGGTCCTTGGCGCTCTCTCGCAGGAAACCAGACTCCGCACGTTCCGGCGTCTCGTCGCGGTAGAGCCCGAAGGTATCGCTGCCGGCGACCTGGCGCGCCAAGCTGGTGTTCCCCAGAACACAATGTCGGCTCACCTTTCGGTGCTCGCGGCTGCTGGTCTCGTGCACGGTGAACGGCAAAGCCGATCGATCATCTATCGTGCCTCGTTGACCAGGCTGCGTGACGTCACCCGCTACCTTGTCCAGGACTGCTGCGGCGGTCGGCCGGAAATCTGCGCCCCACTTGTCGACGCCTTCACCCCCTGTTGCACCCCTAAAGAGGAGATCGCCGATCATGGCTGAAGATCGTCCCTACAACGTCCTGTTTCTCTGCACAGGCAACTCTGCGCGCTCGGTTCTGGGCGAAGCGTTTCTCAACCACACCGCCGGCGGCCAGTTCCGAGCGTTCTCTGCCGGCTCGCATCCGAAGGGGCAGGTGAACCCAATGGCCCTGCAGGTTCTCCGCGAGGCCGGTATTCCGACCGAAGGCTTGCGGTCGAAGTCCTGGGATGAGTTCGCTGGTCTTGACGCCCCGCATATGGACTTCGTTTTCACTGTCTGCGACGACGCGGCTGGTGAGGTGTGCCCGATCTGGCCCGGCCACCCGCTCACCGCCCACTGGGGCATCGAGGATCCTGCCGCGGTCGAAGGCACGGACTTCCAGAAGCGGGCGGCGTTCCTCGAAGCTCTCCGTTTCATGAAGAACCGCATCTCCGCATTTACAAGTCTGCCGCACCGCAGCATCGATCGCATGGTGCTGCAGACAAAGCTGCACGAGATCGGCAGTCTCGAGGGTCGCACCACAAAAGCCGGCAGCGCCGCCTGATGTCCGACACATTGCGCCGTCTCGCTGCCGAGGCGCTGGGGACGGCGCTCCTGTCCGCGACCGTGATCGGCTCTGGCATCATGGCCGAGAGCCTGTCCGCCGACATCGGGATACAGCTCCTGGCCAACTCGCTGGCAACAGGGGCGATCCTCGTTGTGCTGATCTCTCTGTTGGCACCGGTCTCCGGCGCGCACTTCAACCCACTCGTCAGTGCAGCGATGGCGGCATCGGGCGAACTGTCCCTGGTGGAGACGGCCGCCTTCGTGGCCGCTCAACTCCTCGCAGCGTTCGCGGGTGCCGTTCTCGCCCACGCGATGTTCGGTCTGCCGCTGATCGAGTTCTCCACGCACGTTCGCACCGGCTGGTCGGCATGGCTGTCAGAGGGCGTCGCGGCCTTCGGCTTGCTTCTGGTGATCCTTGGGGCAAGGGGTGGCCCCGATAGTATCGCTATTCTAGTGGCCCTCTATATCGTGGCTGCTTATTGGTTCACTGCCTCGACGTCGTTCGCCAATCCGGCGCTGACAATCGCACGAAGCTTGACGGACACTTTCGCGGGCATCCGGCCCATCGACGCGCCGGCGTTCATTGTGGCCCAAGCTGCGGGCGCAGCGCTAGCGTTCGCCATCGCTCCCTTGCTCTTCGGTCGAAAGGGAACTGCGCCGCGATGACCATCACGATCTACCACAATCCCGATTGCGGCACCTCGCGCAACACGCTGGCCATGATCCGCCAAAGCGGCGAGGAGCCGCTCCTCATCGAGTATCTCAAGGCGCCGCCGGCTCGTGCCGACATTGTTCGGATGATCGCCGATGCAGGCCTCTCGGTGCGAGAGGCGCTGCGCCAGAAGGATACCCCCTACGAGAGTCTCGGCCTGGGTGCGCCCGAGCTGAGCGACGACGATCTGCTCGACGCGATGGAGGCTCACCCAATCCTCATCAATCGCCCCTTCGTGGTGACGCCGCTCGGCACCCGGCTGTGCCGGCCTTCTGAGCTTGTCCTCGAGATACTCCCCAATCCGGACATCGGTCCCTTCACCAAGGAAGACGGGGAGGTCGTCATCGACGACCAGGGCCGGAGAGTGGGGCAGACCGAGTAATTCGAAAAGATTGGAAATTCGCTTGACGCCCGGTCAGCGAGGTCGTATTGGCTATTTCCATGAAACTCGAAACAGCAGCATCGCAGCTGGAAGCGCTCGGCAACGCCACGCGGCTCGAACTCTATCGCACTCTCGTGCGGGCAGGTGACCCCGGTATGCCGGTTGGCCGCGTGCAAGAGCGCCTGCAGCTGCCGGCGTCGACGCTGTCGCATCATCTTCGCCGTCTGGTCGAGACGGGGCTGGTGACGCAGCAGCGGCAGGGCACGACCCTGATCTGCCGCGCCAACTACCCCAGCATGAATACGCTGATTGGCTACCTATCCGACGAGTGCTGCGCCGATACAGGCACCGCCTCGTGCACAACATCCCCAGAAGAGGTCGCTGCGTGACCTCTCTTCTTTTTTGCCAACTATTTCCATTCTCCTAGAAGGATCAAACATCATGTCGCAAGAAGCGAGATTGCCGGTTGTAGTCATCGGTGCCGGTCCGGTTGGAATGGCTGCCGCAGCTCAGTTGAGCGAGCGTAGGGTGCCGTTTGTGCTCTTCGAGCGAGGAGCTCAGGTCGGCGAGGCGATGCGCGCCTGGTCGCACGTGCAGGTCTTCTCGCCTTGGGAATACAACATCGACAAGGCCGCCCGTCGCCTGCTCGAAGCCAGCGGGTGGGAAGCTCCCGATGAAGAGGCCCTCCCGACTGGTGGCGAGCTCGTCTCGCGCTATTTGCAGCCTTTGGCCGAGCTCCCGCAGATCGCGCCCCACCTTCAGCTCGGGGCGACCGTCCGCTCGATTACGCGCGAGGGGCTCGACAAGATGACGTCGACCAATCGCGACAACGTGCCCTTTGCGATCCGCTGGGTCGACCTCGACGGCCGGTCACGCTTCACGCGCGCGTCCGCCATCATCGATGCCTCGGGAACGTGGGAGAAGCCCAACCCGATCGGTGTCGATGGCCTCACGGTTCCTGGCGAAGCCGACAATTCGGATCTCATCGCCTACGGCATTCCCGACGTCGCTGGCCGCGATCGCGAGCTCTATGAGGGCAAGCGGGTGCTCGTAGTCGGCAGCGGCCACTCAGCCATCCAGTCGGCACTGGCGCTGCTCAGCCTCAAGGACGCTGAGACTAGCACCAAGGTCACCTGGGCGCTCCGCCGCAATCGGATCGAGCGTCTGCTCGGCGGAGGTCTAAACGACCAGCTGCCGGCTCGTGGCGCCCTCGGGCTCGCCGCACGCCGCGCCATAGACGATGGCCGCCTCGACGTCCTCGCGCCGTTCTCCGCCTACTCGATCCGCCGCGCAGGCGCCGCGCTCGAAGTCGAGGGGGCGCTGTCGGGCCACGCCCTGACTGTGAGCGTCGACCGCATCATTGTCGCGACTGGCTTCCGCCCGAACCTCGACATGGCGAGCGAGTTGCGCGTGCAGCTCGATCCCGCCGTTGAAGCCCCGCCGGCTCTCGCCCCGCTGATCGATCCCAACTTCCACTCCTGCGGCAGCGTGCCGCCGCACGGCGTCGACGAGCTGACCCATCCGGAGAAGAACTTCTTCATCGTGGGGTCGAAGTCTTACGGCCGCGCGCCGACCTTCCTCATGGCTACCGGCTATGAGCAGGTCCGCTCGATCGCCGACGAGCTTGCTGGCAACCCGGTAGCCGCTCGTCAGGTGCAGCTCGTTCTCCCCGAGACCGGCGTATGCAGCTCGTCGCGCGTCACCGGCGAGGCGTCCGAGGCCTGCTGTGGTGGTCCGGCCGCGACAGCCGACTCGTGCTGCGTCGCCGACGAGGTCGCCAAGTCAGAGGGGCAGGCCGGATGCGGCTGCGGCACCTCGACCACGGTGACGAAGCCGGCCTTGGTCGTCGAGCGCGCCTGAGGACTTAACATGTCTCGACCGGTTCCGGCCGCGGCGATCTGGGCGCTTGGTGCGACCCAGATCGTCGGCTACGGCACGCTCTACTATTCGTTCAGCGTGCTTGCCCCGAGCTTTGGCGAAACCTTCGGCTGGAGTCAGGAGTGGGTCTATGCCGCCCTCTCTCTGTCGCTTCTCGCCGGGGGCATCGCAGCGCCCATCGCGGGCGGCCTCGTCGACCGGTTCGGCGCGGGCAGGGTGATGACCATCGGCTCGGTCCTCGCCGCCCTAGGCTTCGTCGTCGCGGCCTTCGCTCAGAACGGCGTGTGGTTCGCCGCCGCTCTGATCGCGATGGAAGTGATCTCGAGCCTCGTCCTCTACGCCACCGCGTTTGCCGCGCTCGTCAGGATTGGTGGCAAGGAAGCGCAGCGCAGCATTACGCACCTCACGCTGATCGCCGGCTTCGCCTCGACGTTGTTCTGGCCGCTGACGGCCGGGCTCATCCAGGTAATGGACTGGCGGGGCGTCTACCTCGTCTTCGCCGCGCTGAACCTGTTCCTCTGTGCGCCGCTCCATTGGTGGGTTGGCACGCTCGAGGGGCCGGACGAAGTCACACCGGCCGCGACGGTTGAAGCGGAACCAGCAAAATCCAGAAGCGGGATCTCGCTGATCTTCCTGCTGATGATGGCGGGCTTCGCGATCGAGGGATTCATCCTCTCCGCCGTGCTCAACCACATCGCGCCGCTGCTGACGATGCTTGGCCTCGCGGGGCCGAGCATCCTCATCACGACGCTCTTCGGCCCCGCCCAGGTCCTCTCGCGCTTCGTCAACATGCTCTTCGGTAAGGGACTGCGTCAGACCCACCTCACCATCATCGCCGCAGCTCTGCCGGGTCTAGGTGTGCTCGCGCTCGCCCTCGGCGGTCCTTCGGCTCTCGCCGGCATGGTGTTCGCCTTGCTGTTCGGCCTGGGCTCCGGGCTCACGAGCATCGTCTCGGGCTCGCTGCCCCTCGAGCTCTTCGGCCGCCATCGCTACGGCTCGAGGCTGGGTTGGCTCTCTTCCGCCCGCCAGATAGCCTCCGCCGTGGCACCATTTGGTCTTGCCGTGGCGATTGGGAAAATGGGCATTGTGCCGGCATTGTTTATGGTTGTTGCTATGGCGACCGCAGCGACCTGTGTTTTTGCGCTGATTGCTGGTCGAGAAGCCGACACGCGAGATGCAGGAAACAATGTCGCAATTGGCTGATGAGCTTCAGTTGTCCGTCGCAATCGTCTGTCCGGGCGTCTGTCCGCGGGGAACTCTCGGCTGTGAGCTGCAGGAACAGCCACTACAGTCCTGTCTCCCTCTCCGCCACTTTCCGCCATCGCAGACGTGCCGAAAATGCTGCTAACCCCGCGTAGCAGCGCGGCTTTAGCTTAGGGCTTGCAGGCGCTTGGCGGATGATCGTGGGCGCACTTTCCGCCGGTAGCAGCACAAGTGCCGGAAGTCCGGGGGACACACGCTTCAACGTACCGTCTGTCCGATCGTCTGTCCGCGGGCCGGCTCTGTTGAGCGGGATTCTTGCAGGCCCGTCAGCCCATTAAGGATAACCTCAGGGCTTCTTTACGACAGCTCTGGATAATCCGTCCTTAGTACGCATGTCTGTGGCGACCACAGTACTTGGGGCCCATCGAATTGGCTCAGGCTCGCGCGCTCACCGCTACGCAGGTGAACGCCCTCACCAAAGAGGGTGTGCACTGGGTTGCGCCCAGCCTCTACATGCAGGTGAGAGACCACGGCACCCGGAGCTGGCTCTTCCGCTACAGCCGCAACGGCACCAACCAGTGGATGGGTCTGGGTTCCACCGAAGAGAAACCGTTGAGCGATGCCCGTGACGAAGCGGCGATGCTGCGGGTGAAAGTCAAGCGCGGCGAGGATCCGATTGCCAGCAAGCGCGAGGTCCAGGCGCAGCGCAAGATCGAAATGAAGCCGAAGGTCCCGACCTTCGCTGAGTGTGCCGAGAAGTACATCGCCTCGCACAAGTCTGGCTGGAAGAACGAAAAGCACGCCCAGCAGTGGCCGAGCACCATCGAGATGTACGTGAACCCGTTCATCGGAAAGCTGCCGGTCGATCAGGTCACGGTCGAGGACGTGCTCAAGGTTCTGAAGCCCGTCTGGACGAGCAAGCCCGAGACGGCGAGTCGGGTGCGCGGTCGCATCGAGCAGGTCCTCGGCTGGGCTGCCGCGATGGGCTACCGCGCCGGTGACAATCCGGCGCAATGGAAGGGCGGGGCACTTCCACATCTGCTCCCCGCCATTGGCAAGATCGCCAAGGTAGAGCATCGCAAGGCTGTGCCCTACCAAGACGTTCCCAAGCTCATGTCCGAGCTGCGCAAGAACGGCAGCGTGAGTGCGAAGTCCCTGATGTTCACGATCCTATGGGCGACTTAGGCGACCGCGCTGACAGCTGCTGCAGATAGATCAAGCCTTGGCGTCGCGGGCGCGATTCGCAACCGGCACCGAGCCTCAAGGGATGAAAGCCCGTCACTCATTTTCGCCTCTGGACAGGATCGTAGTCATGCGGCCAGCTAGACGCAAACCTGGCTCCGGACACAAATGGTTAGCGAAGTTCCACCCCTCCAGGGTGCATTCCCGAAGGACTGGCCCACGCTGAAGGCGGCCGCAGCCGCCGACCCCTCGCCGGATACTTGGAAGGTTGTCGCAGACGTGGTGCTGCGAGGACGTCTGAATCGTTTCTACTTTGATCCTATTCATCGGCTTACCCGAGAGCGGGGCGAGCGCGGGCAAGGGGAGGGCTTTGCCATACTCACCATCCAATGCTCCGTGCCTGAATTTCTCGCTGCACTCCGCAAGGGGTGGAGCTTCAAACACGGGCACAGGCAGCATGGTGGCGACAACTAACCATGGCAACAGCTCTCTACACGACGTTCTTGATGGAGGAGGAGCCGTTCTCAGCATCGTTCACCACACACCAGCGCGCGAACGACTTCTACACGGACATCAGGTGCGGCCTCGTCCACGAAGGGCAGACCAAGAATGCGTGGCGGATTGGGCGGGGGCAGGCGACGGACCCGCTGATCGACTTTGAAAGGAAGGCCATCTATCGCGACGTAATGCAGCAGCAGATCGAAGCCTATCTCGACCGCTATTGTCACCAGCTCGCCTCGACTGTTGCACTGCAGGAGGCCTTCGTCCGGAAGTTCGACTATCTCTATCAGAACAACGCGACGCAAGTGTCATCGCGGTCGTGATTGGACCGTAGTGCGAGGTCAGCGGCCACGCTATAGTCTCGTTCTAACCGAGGGAAGTTCACTTAGCCAGACTGCCGTGTCCTCGTTTGATCGCACTGTCAACACGTTGGGTCCTCCGCCGGTGGGAGATAACGAGGGTCGGCTCCAGCCCGCGATCAGGCAGCAGCTACGGGAAAAATCGAGACCATACGACGATGAACCCCTCGGCAGTCAGTGCATAGTCCGGCAGTGCCGATCTTATTTGTCCTCGGCACTAGGAGGTCCAGCGTCCAGTGGCCGAAAAGCCTCACTAAATTACCTCGACGTGTCCGCGAGTTACGAGGCTACTGACGTCCAGTGACACTTCCCTCCCATCGGAGGCCAACTGCGCCGCCGATTGGCCTATGTGCCGGTGGTGTCGACCTGTTCGACGGGCGGCAGCGATTTTCCGGGCCTTTGCGGAGGTGGGGAAATGCTCACAGCAGCGCTGGACCTCGACGCTCGATAGGGTTGCCCATCGTTGCAGCAAACCGCCAATCTGCCCTTTTCGGTGCAGGCCCAAAAAGAGCCAAGCCAGGCCATCAACGATGGCGAACAACCCGTCGCAAGTGGCGCAGACCAAGGAGGGCTTCGACTTCGTGAGTACGGCGGTGCGCCGGGTCGACCGATGGTGGGATGTTCCGGTCGATGACGAAGTCGCCCTGAGGATTGCCATGGAGCGACTGCCCGCAGAAACGGATGACGACGTGGTATCGCGACTGGTGCGGACGGCGGTCGGAAAACGACCCGAGTGACCTAGCTCCCGCCCCAGAGGTCAGTGCGATATGAACAATGAGTGGCCGAGGCGAAAGCCCCTGCCTTTCCGCCAATCACACCCCTGAACTAGCTGACGCTCGGCCAGTCGGTCCAACACTAGCGACTTTGATTGTTCACCGCCCGGGCAGGATACGGCTGTGGGCAAGCAGATGCCGCGGTTAGCGTGTTCGCTTCGTCAACGTGCAACGTGACCGACACTGAGCCCAGATTGTCTGTAAGTTGGTCCGGTGTTCGTGCTCCGACTACCACTGACGATACAGCGGGTCGTGTGAGCAGCCAGGCGAGCGAGATTTGAGATGGCGTCGCTCCCCTCGCCGCCGCGAGTGCCTCAACGGCCGCCAAAGTCTCCCAGTTCGCATCTGTCGCTCGACGCGCCCACGATTCCTCCCACTCGTCTGGGGTACCGCCAATTCGACCCTGTGAGACACCGGGACGCTGCCCGGCGCGATATTTCCCGGACAGGAAGCCGCCGCCCAGCGGTCCCCAGGGAACCATTCCCACGCCTTCCGACTCGCAGAGCGGCAGGATCTCGGTTTCCACATCTCGTAGCACCAGCGAGTATTGGTATTGCGCCGCAACAAATTGCGCCCAGCCATTAGAGCTGGAAAGGCCAAGTGCTTTCATTGACTGCCAGGCAGCGAAGTTGGAGACGCCAATATAGCGGGCCTTGCCGGAACGGACGAGATCGTCAAATGCGCGGAGCGACTCTTCGAGCGGCGTCCATGCGTCCCAGCCGTGCATGTAAAGGACGTCGATGTGCTGCGCATTGAGCCGCCTCAGGCTCTCTTCAACCGCTTCTACGATGTGGTGGCGGGACAGCCCGACCTGGTTGGGGTCCTGCCCCATCGGCCACCGAACCTTGGTGGCCACGATAGCGCGATTGCGCCGGGCGCCCAGCGCCTTGCCCACGATCTCTTCCGCGCGGCCGCCGGCGTAGACGTCGGCAACGTCAAAGTGATTGCCGCCGGCGTCGAGGAACATGTCGACCATTCGCAGTGCGTCGGCCTCTGATGTCCCGCGAGCGCTATTTTCGCCGAAGACCATCGTACCTAGTGCTAGTTCTGAGACGAGGAGACCGGAATTGCCGAGACGACGATACTTCATGATGCGTTCCTAGGATTTGACAGAGCCGGCCGTCAGGCCGCGCACGAAATGTCTTTGCAGAGCGAAGAAGATGGCGAAGGGAAGAATCATGGAAACGAACGCACCGGCCGTAAGCAGATGCCAATCGTTTCCGCGCGAGCCGACGATCTCGGCGAGCCGCATTGTCAACACCTGCACATTGGGCTGGCTGCCGATAAAGATCAGCGCCACTAGATAGTCGTTCCAGACCCACAGGAATTGGAAGATCGCATAGGAGGCGAGTATTGGACCCGACAGGGGGACAACGATTCGCCAGAAGATGGTCAAATGGCTGGCGCCATCTACCATTGCCGCCTCGAGAAGTTCGCGCGGCAACGAGGCGATGTAGTTGTAGAGCAGGTAAATCGCGAGAGGTAAGCCGAAGCCAGCGTGAGCAAGCCAAACCGCCAAGTATGTGCCATTGAGATCTATCCTCACATAGTCGGAGAGGACTGGCACAAGAGAGATCTGCAACGGCACTACAAGAAGCGTGACCACGAGCGCAAACAGGGCCGTGCGTCCGGGGAAACGTACCCAGGCAAACCCGTAGGCGGCGAAGGCACCCACCACCAACGGCAGAAGAACGGAGGGTAGGGTGACCGCGAGGCTGTTGAGAAAGGCATTTGAAAGGTCATCGCCACGGAGAGTTTCCGTGACGCCTCGCTCGTTGGTGATCTCGTATTGCTTGCCGGTCAGAACGTTTTCGTAGTTCGATACGGTCAGGGAGAGATTACTCTTCCACTGCAACTCCTGAACCTGCACGGTGCCAAGCCGGCGGTTCCCTAGCCAGATCACACGACGGCCGTCGGCAGCGACGAGACCGGCACGAAGTTCCTCGAAGGTGCCGCTTACGCCCGCGAATTCCATTATCCCATTGCGGTCGATGTCCTTCCCGGGCTCAATCGTAGCAACAGTCCGCCAGTCGCGATGCGGAAGGACGGTCCACCAGCCCGTGCTGCGAACATCGTCAGCTGTGCGGAAGGAGGACACCAGCAGGCCAACCGTAGGCAGGAGCCAAAGCAAGCACAGAAGCGCGAGTGCGATTCCTGACAAGGCAGCGCGAGGGGATGGCCGTCGCTTTGTGGTGACAGTCACAACGGCTCGCTCCGGCTAAAGTGCCTCAAGTTATAGACGATAACCGGGACAACAGCGGCCAAGAGCACGATGGCAATGGCGGAGCCCAGTCCAGCATTACGATTGACGAAGTACTGATTGTAGAACTGCGTTGCGATAACGTCCGTGCCAAACTGCCCACCGGTCATGACTAGGACAATGTCGAAGATCTTGAGCGTAAAGATCACCACAGTGGCGGTGACAGCGATGAGTGTCGGCCGTATATGTGGAACGACGATGGAAAAGAAAATCCGCGCCTCGCTCGCGCCGTCGATCCGAGCCGCTTCGAGCAGATCGGAAGGCACAGACTTGATGGCCGCGGAAAATAGTACCATCGCGTAGCCAGTCTGAAGCCAGACAACGATGACAATCAGAAAGAGATTGTTCCAGGGCTGGATCAGTTGGATCCAGGCCTCCGGCTCGCCTCCGAAGGCAACCACGATCGCATTCAGCAGCCCGATCTGCGGCTCGCTGGTGTCCTTCACTGCGTAGATGAATTTCCAGATGATGCCGGCGCCAACCAATGAGATCGCCATCGGCATGAAAATGACACTCTTGACCAGCTTTTCGTGTCGGCTGCGATCCGCCAGCGCCGCGATAAGAAGACCAAAGGCGACGGTCAGTCCGGCGCCGAAGATTAGCCACAGCAGGTTGTTGCGAAAGGTCACGAGCATGAAGGGCTCGGTGAACAACGTCACGTAGTTGGCCAGCCCCACAAAGACGCTGCCATCGCGACTGAACAAGCTCGCGATGAACGTGCGGACCATCGGAAGGGCAACGAAATAGCCCACCATGACCATGCCAGGCAGCACGAAGGGGAGTGGTTGAAGGCGCCGCGTCCAGGCCGGCGGTAGAGCGTGCAGCACGGCGTCAGTTGCCACGTAGACCAGCGTCATCAAGACGCCGGAGCCGCCAATCGCAAGAAGCGCCACCAGGAGGCGCGGCAGATCGGTATCGCGAAGAAAGATAAAGCCCTGCCAGATCAGAAGCGCGGCTAGGCCAAGGGCCAAGAGGGATCCGAGCGCTTTGGCATTGCCTGATCGGCCGCGGGCTTGTGCTGGCACGTGCGTGTACTTCGCGTAAGGGTAAGGGCGGGTTGCCGCTTCTCGCGAGGACTGCGAGAAGCGGCCCCCTCTCCGGGAGTTACTTCGACGGCCAGGAGGCGTCGATGTTTGTGAGCGCCGTATCGAGATCTTCCGATCCACTGATCCAGGCGGTCATTTCCTTCCAGAAAGATCCTGCACCGACTTCACCCGGCATCAGATCGGAGCCGTCGAAGCGCACGCTGGTTGCACCGGCGAGGATCTCCGCGACGCCGCGGTCAATGTCGTTGCCGTACCAATCGAGCTGGGTGTCCTTATGCGGCGAGATGGTGCCACCAGAGGCCAGCCAAGTCTTCAGATGCTCCCCCTTCGTAAACCAGGCCATCACAGCACGGACTTCGGGACGATCCGAGAAAGCCGACCAGATATCGCCGCCGACCAGCGCTGGCTTGCCATAGGCAGGATCGATGCCGGGTAGATAGAAGAAGTCGTAGTCGACACCCGGAACCAACTCGCGATCTTTGGGGAAGAAGCTGGTGATGAAGTTGCCCTGCTTGTGCAGCCAGCACTTGGGCGGTTCGGCGAACATGGGAGCGGGGGCATCGCCGAACGAAGTCGAAACGATCGCCTTGGTACCACCGAACACGAGGTTGTCGTCGAGCCAGATCGAACCAACGCTCTCCGCAGCCTTCTTGACTTGCGGTGACTTGAACTTCAGTTCACCGCTGGTCCACTTGTCGTAGTCCTCGAGTGAGTTGGTGCGTAGCATCATCTCCTCGATCCAGTCCGTGGCGGCCCAGCCTGTTGCCGCGCCGGACTCAATGCCGATGCACCATGGCGTATCGCCATCGGCGACGATCTGGTTCTGGAGCGCGATCATCTCGTCCCAAGTGGTGGGCACCGCGTATCCGGCCGCGTCGAAGGCCTTCTTGGGGTACCACACAAGCGACTTTACGTTCACACGCTCCCAGATACCCGACAGCATGGGATCGCCGCTAGCACCGGGCTTGGTACCCATGTCGAGCCAGCTCTGTAGATACTGCGTCTGCATATAGTCCGCAGACAGGTATGTGCCCAAGTCGATCAGCTTGCCGGCTTTAGCGAAGTTGGCCATGAGACCCGGCTGCGGAAAGTCGACGATATCAGGTGTGTTGCCGGCATCGACACGCGTCGCGATTATCGCCTCAAACTGCTTGGAGCTCTCGTACTGGATGTCGATTCCAGTAAGCTCCTCAAACGCTTTGACGTTCTCGTTGAACTTCACCTCATCGGCGTCCGCAAAGGCGCCGAAGGCGGTCACGACAGTGCCCTTGAACTTGCCAGCGAGCGCATCGGTCAGTTCCTGAGGAGCCGCCTGTGCGAACACTGCGGTGGAATACAGCAGGCCCAGCGAGGCAATGGCCGCCAACTTGGCCGAGCTATTGATAGAAAAAGTCATGTCTCCCTCCCATTGTGTCGCGGCCGGTCCGCGTCCCTGAAGCAGGCGGCACAAGGCTTCACGGCTGCCACGAGTCCATGGCTGGCCGGTCCCAAGCAGATGCTTGGGGTGGCGGTCGTGCTTGTTGAAATCCTCCCGCGACGCGTTGCGTCGCAAAGCAACCTGTATCTGTTTCAACGAGTAGGCTAGATAGCTGTCTATCGATCGTCAAGGAAAATGTGGCTATCGATGGACAACGCAAGATTCTAAGGTGCAAGAAGCAATGTCGACGATCAAAACCGTAGCGGAGCGAGCAGGTGTCTCACTGAAGACGGTATCACGCGTCTTCAGTTCTCCTGAGGCTGTCGCCGACAAGACTCGTGCCCTGGTTATGGCCGCCGCCGAAGATTTGCAGTTCGTGCCCGATCAGCGGGCACGAGCCATCCGATCGGGAAAATCAGGGGTCGTCGGGCTGCTGACGGACGTTGTGGCGACGACGCCGTGCTCAATTGAGATCGTGCGGGGAGTCGAGGCCGCGCTGGAAGAGCGACGAATGTCCTTGCTGATCGGCAACCTCGAAAACCCCTTGAGCACATCGAAGTCGATCATCAGAAGCTTCCGCGCGGGACGCGTGGACGGCGTCATCTATGCGGCCAACTACCATCGCGAAGTGGCAGATTTCGAGCCTCTCTCACTCTCCGGTGTCATGGTGAACTGCTTCACGCGTGCCGGCGAACTGCCCGCCGTCATTCCTGACGAGGAGCGGGGGGGATACAACGTGGGCGTTCACCTGCTGTCACTCGGTCATCGTCGAATCGCTTATTTGACGCTGGCGCCGGACATCCCGGCCACGCAGTTGCGGCAGGCCGGACTCGTTCGGGCGCTGAAGGAGGCCGGCGTCAGCGTACCGGATCCGCTCGCGTGGCAGGGGCAGCCGGCTGCTGGAGCCTTCGACCATGATGCGGCCTTCCGTGCGGCGCATGCGCTGCTGAAGCGCAAGGGGCGACCCACTGCCATCTTTTGCGGAAATGACGAGATGGCGATGCAGGTCTTCAACGCTGCCAGCCAATTGGGACTATCGATTCCAGGAGACCTGTCGGTCGTAGGCTTCGATGACCATCGCCTATTTTCTGAGGGCCTGCGCCCAGGACTGACAACGGTGGCCTTACCATATACCGAGATGGGACGTCAGGCGGTCGCTATCCTGCTCGACCGGCGCAAAGAGCCCCCGGCCACATACCGAGTCGATGCGCCATTGATCGTCCGCCAATCCACTTCGGCTCTATAAGGTCCAGCTACGGCTATCGCGAATGAGCCATCGGCTCCTGGGATGACATCGATAGACAAGGCCCGCTGACATCGATAGACATTCTCGTCGTCATCGCTACGGAATGGTGTCATGACAACGCAAGTACAGCCCCTCAAGCTTGCCATAGCAGGGCTATCGCACGACCACGTGTCGATCCTCGCAGATATGTCACCTGACGATTTCGATGTCGTCGGCGTCTATGAAAGAGAGCGCTCAACTCGTGAGGCCTTCAAGTATCCCCGATCTCGAGCGCCCGAGGCGCGCTTCTCGGATTTGGAAACGATGCTCAACGTCACACGACCCGATGCCGTGGCCGCCTTCGGTTCGATATACGAGCATCTGGAAGTGGTGGAAAAATGCGCACCGCTCGGCATCCACGTCATGGTCGAGAAGCCGCTGGCCATAAGTGTGGAGCACGGTGACAGGATTGCCAGCCTCGCGCGCGAGCACGGCATCCACGTCCTCACCAACTATGAGACGAGCTGGTATCCCACAACCGCCCACGCCTTCGCGGTCCTGGAGAGCGGGGCGATTGGGTCGGCACGCAAGGTTCTCGTCAGAGACGGTCACGGTGGCCCGATCGAAACGGGCTGCAGGCCTGAATTCTTGTCATGGCTGACAGATCCAGCTTTCAGTGGCGGCGGCGCCTTGTCCGACTTCGGCTGCTACGGAGCAAATCTTCTTACGCGCCTAATGCAGGGGGAGCTTCCCGTTTCGATTACGGCTTTGAGCCGCTCCTTCAAGCCAGCCTTGTATCCCTTGGTCGAAGACGATGCGCTAATCGTCCTCAACTACGAGATGGTCGAAGGGGTGATTCAAGCGTCTTGGAACTGGCCTGCGGCCCGAAAGGACATGGAGATCAACGGGACGACCGGCTTCGTGCGGACGCTCGATGCGGTCACCGGCCTTGAGCTGACTCCGAAGGGAGATGGACCGGTGTCGGTGATGCCGGCTCCGCTTCCTTCGAACGTTGCGGGGCCCTTTGCGCATCTGGCGGCCGTCATTCGTGGAGATCTGGCATTGAGACCTTTCGACCTGTCGGCGCTCGAAAACAACGTCAGCGTGGTCAGAATCCTCGATGCGGCGCGGCGCTCGGCTGCACTGGGGCAAACTGTATCGCTGGCGAACCGCGCAGCAGCGGAGTCATCACGCTAGTCGACTAGAACAATGTCCCATAAAATTGGTGTTGTGACGCTCGGGCATAATCTGGGCGGCGGAAGACCGCCTCGAGCGATCCGCCCGACCTTCCAAAAGGGTCTTCGAACAGAAAATGTCCTTCGATGTCATTTTCCATTTGTCCTTCGTTGTCATCGCTGCTAATACGGCGCATGAGTTCGATTGATCTCCTTAGCTAAATCGATCAAACGACCTCGGAGCAGACAGGGCGGTGATGGACGACAGTCTCACCGCCCGCAGGGAGGAAAGAATGAAGAGACTACTTTTGGCGACCGCCATCGTGGCGGCCGCACTGATGAACTCGTCGTCATTCGCGGCGACCGAGTTGACCATGTGGTACCACGGGGCGGGTGGCGATGCCGGCCTGAACCCCGAAGAGAGAAACGGCGTTCTGAGCGTGATCGACGAGTTCAATTCGTCCCAATCTGATTGGGTCGTGAAGTTGGAATCGTTCCCGCGGGCTGTTTACAACGACTCCGTTACGGCAGCAGCACTCGCCGGCAATCTGCCCGACATTCTCGACGTCGATGGCCCGAATATGCCCAATTGGGCATGGTCGGGCTACATGCAGCCGTTGCCGCTGACGGACGAGGACATCGCGAACTTCCTTCCGGGGCCAATCGGCAAGTGGCAGGGCAAACTCTATTCGATCGGCCTCTGGGACTCTGCGGTCGCCATCTTTGCGCGCAAGTCGATCCTGGATGAGTTTGGCATCCGCATTCCGACCCTGGACCAGCCTTGGACGGGCGACGAGTTCAACGCGGCGCTCGAGTCGCTGAAGGCAAGCGGCAAGTTCGAGTACCCTATCGATATGGGCACCGCGTGGACCGGAGAGTGGTATCCCTACGCATTCAGCCCGTTCTTGCAGAGCTTTGGCGGCGACATCGTTGACCGCACCACCTACAAGACCGCCCAGAACGTGCTCAATGGCCCTGAGGCAATTGCCTTTGGCGAGTGGTGGCAGAACCTGTTCACCAGCAAGCTCGCGCCCGGCACCTCGCAGGATCCCGGCGATCGCGCCACCGGCTTCATCGAGGGCAAGTATGCTCTTAGCTGGAACGGCAACTGGCAGGCACTGCCTGCGGTCGAGAAGTTCGGTGACGATCTTCTGTTCTTGCCGGCGCCTGACTTCGGGCACGGCTCAAAGATCGGTGCTGCTTCGTGGCAGTTCGGGATTTCGTCCACGAGCAAACATCCGGATGGAGCGGCGGCGTTTATCAAGTTCGCGATCCAGGACAAGTTCCTCGTGAGGTTCTCCGACCTCGGCGGATTCATCCCGGCGCGCAAGACAGCCGCCGAACAGAGCGTCAATTACAAGCCGGGCGCGCCCCTCGAAGTTTTCTTCGGGCTCTCGGAGAAGCAGGGCTTTGTGCGGCCGGTCACGCCGGGCTATGTGGTGGATGCACGGGTCTTTGAGAAGGCCGTGGCGGACATCGCAAACGGCGCCGACGTAGTCGACACGCTTGATGCCGCCGCCGACGAAATCGACGCCGATATCGAGCGGAACAACGGCTACGGCTTCTAGCGAAGAGGTCAGCCCCGTCCTCCCGGCGGGGCTGACTGCTGCTTCTCGTGCTCCAACGGATACGATTGCCTGATGAACGATCTAAAACGACATTCGGCACAATTCCGTGCCAATGGCGCGGGCTGGTTGATGGCTTCTCCGGCTATCTTGCTGATCCTCATCTTCTTAATCGTGCCGTTTGTCCTCGCTTTCGGGCTGTCGTTCACGAACCAGCGGCTGCTGTCGCCCAACCCCACTGAATTCGTCGGAATGCGGAACTTCGAGCAGCTCCTTGGAATGGGGGTGCTCAAGCTCGAGCCGCTGCCGGCACCAGACGAGCAGGTCGAGGGTTCAGACCCGGAGTACCCACCGCTTCGCAACTTCACCCGGAATAATCCGGACTATCCCCACCTCAACGGGATGCGGGAGTGGTTCTCGATACCGTGGGGCCAAGACAGAGTCTTCGTTCTGGCGCAGGACGTGCTGTTCATTAAGGCTCTGGTTAACACAGTGCTCTTTGTCGCGATCGTCGCTCCACTCCAGGGAGGGCTCGCACTGCTGCTGGCACTGATGATCAATCAGAAGCTGCCGGGCATCAACATATTTAGAACGATATATTTCCTCCCTGTTGTCATCTCTATCGTCGTCGTGTCGCTGCTCTTCCGCTTTATCTATGATGGCAACAACGGCCTCCTTAACACGCTGCTAGGTTACGCTTCGTTCGGTGCGTTCAAGCCGGTCGACTGGCTCGGTAGGACCGATACCGCGCTGGCCGCCATCATCGGCGCCTCGATCTGGCAGGCTGTGGGCTTCCACATGGTCATCTGGCTGTCCGGTCTCCAGACCATACCGGTGTCGCTATACGAGGCAGCCGACATCGATGGCGCGACTCACCTTCAGAAGTTCCGCTACGTAACCTGGCCCGGGCTGAGAAATACCGCCGTCCTGATTCTGATTGTCATCACGATCCAGGCGTTCTCGGTGTTTGCGCAGATCAACCTGATGACCCGCGGCGGGCCGCTGGACTCGACCCAGACGCTTGTTTTCCAAGTCGTCGCGCGTGGATACGAGAAGCAAGATATCGCGGGCGGATCCGCGATCTCGGTGCTCATGTTCGTGTTTGTGCTGTGCATCTCGCTGGCGCAGCGATACCTCACCCGGAGCAAGGACTGATGGCCGGAAGCGTCTTTATCGCACGACGAGCGGGCACAGCATGGAGCTACGCCCTGCTCATATTGGTCGCCCTGATCTTCCTTATACCCATCGTGTTCATGGTGATGTCGTCCTTCAAGCCCGACCAGCAGTTGTTGAGCGATTCAGGATCGATCCGGGCATTCCTGCCGGTCGGGGACCTATCGCTTCAGAATTATGTGGGCGCTTTCGAACGTGTGCCGGTTGCTCTTTTCGTATTCAACTCGGTGTTTGTGACAGCGGTCACGGTGGTGCTCTCGCTCCTCGTGTGCTCGCTGGCAGGGTTTTCGCTGGCGTTTCTCAATTGGTTCGGCAGGGACACCGTCCTCGCAGTCATCATCGCCACCTTGATCGTGCCGTTCGAGACAATCGCGATACCCTTGCTGCTCATGGTCGCAAAGCTGCCCTGGATCAGCACTCACGGGTTCGAGGTCGGCTGGCTGAACACCTATCACGTGCAGATCATTCCATGGGTTGCCGACGGGCTGACGGTCTTCCTGTTCGTTCAGTACTTTCGAGACCTACCGCGCGACCTCCTTGAGGCGGCACGAATAGATGGTGCGAGTTGGTGGCAGGTTTACCGGATGGTGATCATGCCCCTCTCTGGTCCCGTGCTTGCGACTGCGGCGATCCTGAAGTGCCTCGCCATGTACAACCAGTACCTGTGGCCGCTGATGGTCACGCAGGCTGAAGCGTACCGCCCGCTGATGGTAGGGCTGCAGTACTTCTTTCAACTCAACATCGCCTGGGGACAGGTCATGGCCTATCTGTGCATCGTGTCGGTTCCAATCATCGTCCTCTACTTGGTTCTCCAGCGTGCCTTCATCACGAGCATCGCCTCGACCGGTATCAAGGGTTAGGAACACTGGGACCATGCCACTGCAACTTCGCGACAAATGGATCTGGGATTTCTGGTTGGTCCAGGACCAAGACCTCTGGCACATCTTCTTCCTGCAGGCTGACAAGAGCTTGGGCGACCCCGAGTTGCGGCATCGCAATGTATCGATCGGTCATGCGACGAGCCGGGATCTGCATAGTTGGTCGCACTTGGGAACATGCTTTGCGCCCTCTCAGGAAAGGTCATTCGACGATTGGACAACATGGACGGGCTCCGTCGTCAGAGGGACAGACGGCACCTGGCACCTCTTCTATACTGGAACCGCTCACGAGGGCGGTGGTCTCCATCAGCGCATAGGTCATGCGACCTCCGATGACCTACACTCCTGGAGGAGGGTAGGTAACGGTTTGGCTCTCGACCTCAGCGGAGCCGACTACGAAGAATACACGCCCGGTGGTTGGCGAGATCGGTCGATGCGCGATCCGTGGGTGATGCGCGATCCGGCCGGTGACGGCTGGGTGATGTACTTTACGGCGCGCGTGCCGGGACATGTTGAACTCAATGCCGGCGCAGCGATCGGATACGCGACTTCTCCCGACCTGCTAACCTGGACACTGCAACCCCCGGTGTATGCCGGCGGAACGTTTAGTCAGATGGAAGTTCCCCAGGTGTTCGAGCACGGCGGTCGCTGGTACTGCCTGTTTACTACATGGGCCGTTGATTGGTCCGAGGCTTATCGGAGAGGCAGCCCGCAGTCGCCGGTGTCAGGTACGCACTACCTGATCGCGGCCGATCCTAAGGGGCCGTGGCGTATTGCACCTGGGGCATTTCTTGACGGAGCGGAACCTGCGCGTCGTTATGCAAGCAAAGTCGTGAAGGACGCAGACGGCAAACTCTTCATCATGGGGTTCATTCATACTACCGCCACTAACCCATTCGTGGGAGAGGTGAGTGACCCCATACCAGTGACCGTGGACCAGCAAGGCTACTTGTCCGTGCGTCTCGATCTGCTGCCATCCGGTGCCATCGTCTAGCTCGGTTTGCAGTCGGGCCATGAGCCTACCTGGATGGCGGAGCGTGGCAACGTTGAGGCGCTCGGCTGTAGCGCCCCTGGGCGTGCGAGGGCCGCGAGGCGACAAGGGCGGCGTTCGGCCACCGGCCCGGCCCTCGAGGGCAGACAGTGCCCAAAATACCAATGTATGGTGCCAGTGCGCGGGGTGGTGCCGGTCCTCATGGCTCGAATAGCCGGGAGGACCCTACAGCCCACAGCGCCCGCACCTGCTCGGATGCGCCCGCTCCTGCACCAGGTGGCTCAGAGTTGAGCTGCGTGGCTCGCCCGTTGGTCGAACGATCGACGACAAGTGCCTCAAGGAACTTCCCAGCGAAGCGACGGCCACCTCATGGCTTTCACTGCGACTCGCCTCGCGTTTCGAATGGCTGTCCTGAAATTGAGCGCGACACGAACGGCGTTCTTCCAATTCAGGGCGTCTGGCTCGCCTTCGTTTTTGCAGCTAGACACTGCGTCTCCTAGAGCAGGAGCGGGCGCATCCGAGCAGGTGCGGGCGCTGTGGGCTGTAGGGTCCTCCCGGCTATTCGAGCCATGAGGACCGGCCCCACCCCGCAGACTCTGACCGATTATTGGTAGTTTTCCCAATTCGACGATGCCATTGCCACCGCCACTGCGCACAAGGGCCCGAACGTGCGGCACTAGCTCCGCATGCCACTCGGGGTGCCGGCGTCAATCTGGCCAAAAGAGCCCCCCTCAAAGCCCCGGAACTCCGGCATATGCAGAGTCACCCCTTTTTGACTCACACGGACGCCAAACTCGTCGCCGATCGCTGCAAGCCTCGGGGAACTCGCGATGAAAGTGCGCCGCCACGACTTTTCCCGGGGCTTTCAGCAAAAGTGGCTCACTTATGGGCTGGTTGGTACCGTGCCCATAACTTCAGTTTGCGCAATGAGCGGCCCTAGATGCTCCGATAGAATCAGGAGGTGGCGCCCCCTAGGGCGACACAATGGGAGGCAGGACGTTGGGCGGCTCATGATTTGAGCGCCGCAACATGGTAGCGGCGAATGCCGTCTTCGCCCTTCTCGCTGATCACGTCGATCCCGAGTCTCTTCTTGACGGCACCGGAGAGAAAGCCGCGAGCGCTGTGCGGCTGCCAGTCGGTGGCCGCGACGATCTCGTCGATCGAGGCGCCGTCCTGGCGGCGGAGTAGGGCGAGCACCTGATCCTGCTTGGTGGTCTTGCTCTGCAGTGCTGGCACCTTCTTGGCGGCCCTGGGGGCGCTGCGGCGGACGATACGGGGTTTGGTGGGTTTGGTCGGCTTCTTGCCCATGTCGGCCTCCTTGTGGCTCAGCCGCGGCGGGATTGCCCGGTCTTACCGACAAGGGCCCGGAGGCGGCCGGGCGGTGACCGCAACACATGCTTGCTGCCGGAGGACAGTCCAGCGGGGTCATCCGCGAAGTGCGAAGGTTCACAACCATCGTTAATCGTTGCTGTCGGATGCCGATGATCAGCGATCGATACGCGACGACTTATGCAGTACGGTTGGCCTCGCCACGCGAAGTCGCTCGAGATCGCGACCAAATCGCCTGAGGTGCCGAAAGTCCTCGACATCGACGATGCTGATGTTGAACTCGATGGCTCTGAGGATGGCTGCGAACTTCGTGGCAAGGTCATCGAGTGTGAGGGCAGGGGTGGAGGCGATGACCGCGACGATTGCCATGGCTTCGTCCATCGTCAAGGACCAGCGCTGCCACGCCTCAAAACTCTCGTCGACGCGCCGCTTCTGCCGAACCGCCCGTCGTCGCAGCCGCTCGAAGTCGTCCGCCAGCTCGACGATTGATCGCTGGTGTTTGTGCTCTGCCATCGCCGTTGTCCCGATCCCATCGGGACAAAGCGGCTGAGTTGCACCGGAAGTCTAGCTGGAAGCGGGCTCGAGCCGGGAGGCGCGCCAATCGCGGTAGGATGTTCCCATCGGCTGGATCTTCCATTCGATTGGACCGCTGGCACTGCGCGCCGAAACGATCGAAGCCGCGGCACTCGGACTGCTGAACATCACATCCACAGCGAACAGCAAGAGGTCAGGCGACCGTCCCTCAATGAGCTGCCCATTAGCAATCAGCTTGTCGCGGAGGGCGGCATATCCGGCCGGAAAGGTCCCGCTCGGCGCACGTCGAGCCGTTGAACCGGCGCGCACGACAAAGCCGTCAACGGTCTCCTGACCCGCTGCACTCGCGCCGGCCGTCGAGAACGTGAAGATCGGGCCGTCCGCGGGACCGATGGATGTCTCTGCCGTTCCGGCCAGCGGTGCCGCAGTCGGCGCCCCGCGTCGCCGGAACAGGTCGCACCCGACGATGGGCAGGATCACCGTGGCCGTATCAACGAAGGCATCCATGTCGGCTCGATCGGCCTCGGGCAAGCGCTGGAAGTCTGGATGGGTGTCATTGGTGAGAGCGACGGAGCCGGCATCCTGGGTCAGCTTGATCAGCCGGCTCTCGAGATACCTTACGTGGCCTTTGGTCAGGATCTCATCGGAGGAGACCAGGAATACGACCCGGTCGAAGAAGTCCTTGTTCTCCGTGCGCAGATGCGTGCGCATCCTGGCCGCGATGTCGTCGGCCTCTCCGATGTAGGCCAGTATTCCATCGGCCGCTTCGGGATTGGGTCCCAGCAGGATGTAGACACCGGTCCTCGACGCCTCCGGTCGTCGCAGCAGCTCGGACAGCCTTCCTCGCGGCGCCGCCAAAGCTTTGCCGTTCCAGTTGCCGACGTCGGCGACAACGATGCCGTGCGCAGAACCCTCGGTGAGGTACAGCCGCACGGTCCGGCCACCCGATCGCCCAAAACTCGTCCCAGCCGCCGCGCTATCCATCGGATCGTTCTCCAGCCGTCCCATCAAACCTGAGCCGGGTGAACAAATCCCTATTTGGGATAATCCGGAAACAGGATCAGCTTCTCGCGCTCATGGTCCCGTTCAGCGGCCGGCATGGGCAAGTCGATCCACTCTCCCGAACATCAGAAGCTACGCGAGCTGCTCACCGCGGCCCGCAAGAAGGCTGGACTCACGCAAGCGGAGGTTGCTGAACGGCTCGGTCGGCCGCAGTCCTTCGTCGCCAAATACGAGGGTGGCGAGCGACGGCTCGACGTGGTGGAGTTTGTCCACGTGTCTCGGGCGCTCGGAGTTGAACCTGGGAAGTTAATCCGGCTGGTCGAGAAGGTCGCCTAGTCAACCAGCTCTGTTCTCGCCTACACGTTTCAGCGCGATCAGATCATTTCAACCGCCAACCGCGTCCTCAGGGCCCATCAGCTCTTGAGGCAGTCGACGAACGGACCACCAATTCGGGTTCGAAACGGTCTTGCAAGAGCTCTGGAGATTCGCCAGCCACTGCCTCATCGAGCAACTCTACGAGGCGACTGCCCATCGGTCTGCACGGGGCAAAGATGGTGGTGATCGGCACGCCGTAGAACGCACCAGGCAGCTGATCGTCATAGGCGATGAGGGAGAAGTCGCGACCGATCGTAATGCCGAGGTCGCTCAGTGCCTGCACGGCACCTTTCGCTGAAAGAACGTTTGAGTAGATGGCAGCGGTGGGAGACGGTTCGCTTTGAAGTAGTTGCCGTGTCGCGTGATAGCCGAATTCCTCTGTCTTGGGACCCTGCAGCATCCAGTTCGCGCGAACTGACAAACCCGCAGTAGCCATCGCTTCACGGTATCCAGCTTCCCATTCTGCGGCGGCGAGAGTCCCCGGCAACGAGTTGAGTAACGCGATGGCTTGATGCCCCAACTCGATCAAATGAGTTGTGGCCAAGCGATGTCCTCGTCGGAAGCCAACATCCAGGCAGGGGAAAATTGTGTTCTCGCTGCCGCGACCGTGCATGACGAACGGTATGCCGCGCGACTGGAGATAGTCGATCCGCCAGTCCGAAGTTGGCCGCGCGTTGAGCAGCACGAAACCGTCGAGGTAATCGAGATCGAGGACGGTGTCATAGCATCGTTCCTCCTGCGATACCTCAGTGGGGATCAGGTGAAACAACCTACCGAAATCAAGCGTACGGCTAGCCATGCCGCCGACGAAGTCGAGCAGGAGCGGGTCCTCAAAGGCAAAGCTGTTGAGAGGTTGGATCAGGCCGAATCCCTTTCGGAGAGTGCTGCCGGATTGTGAAAGCGCTCGGCTCGCTCGCCGCGGCGAGTAGCCCAGCTCGCCGGCAAGCGTGTTCACGCGAGTTCTGGTCTCCTCGTTGACGACCTCGTCGCCACGTAGCGCGCGGCTCACGGTGGCCGTCGACAGATTCAGCTGGGCGGCAAGGTCCGCGAGGGTGATGCGACTTGCCGCCAAATGCAAACTCCTCTCTTAAATCATTCCGAACCTTGCAATTTTTGCAGCAAGCTCTGCAAGCAACAAAGCCCAATTTTTAACAGGCTCAGGTGCGTCTCAACAGCGGCATTGACGCCTAGGAGAGCAAGTTGTAGGAAATTGCTGCAATTTTGTGATACCTTGCAGCGAGGCGATGGTGAACTTCTTTCTGGGCGAAACGGGCCTACCGGGCAAAGAGGCAAATCCCACGATCCCGGGCGCGCGCATCTTGCCGGGCGCCCAGACGCTGCTTTCCCGGCCTCTTGGCGCGGGCGGCCGACACCTGTTGTACCCGCTAAGCGAGATCAACGACCTGGGGTTCTTCGCTCGCGTGTCGATGACCATGGCCCAAGACGCGGAGTGGACGCTTCGCGCTCATCCCAACACCCATCTCTATCTCCTCTGCCTGGAGGGGAGCGGTGTCCTCAATCTGGGTGGTGCGGCGGGCTATGCCGCCGAGCAGTATGGGTTTTCTTACGGGGACCTGCTGATCATTCCTCGCGATGTCCCGTACCGGCTGGCAGGTACGTGGGAGGCGATCGTCTTCCACGCGCGCACCAATGCGTTTGCCGATGGCGTGGGGGGCAGCCGCTTCACGCATCCAGTGCTCGATTACTCAGGGGCGGGACCGCAGGGTGGTCCGCACGCGGCCTATCTGTTCGATCCGCTCTGCAGCCGCCGGATGGAGGTGCCCGTCCCGCTCACGCGTGTGGTGCGCGAGGAGAATGCCGCGGCCGCCGATGACCTCTATCGCCGGATCACGCCGCGCGATCCGCAGACCAACGACGCGCAGGCGCGTGCCGAGGAACTCAAGAACCCCAACGTCGTGGGTGCCCGCGTGCTGAGGCGCGCCGTGGATGCTCCGGACGTCTACAATGCCAATGCCGGCAACAAACAGTGGGCCTATCCGCTCACCTGGACCGACGACCTCGCCATCTGTATCGGGGCCACGCACAATTCGAGTTCGGACAAGGATCGTCCCTTCGACTCGCACTCGCATCCGGACGTCGAAGAGTACAAGTACATCATCAGCGGCTCGGGCACCGTGACACTGGGGGAAGGCGACCCGACCGTCGCCCGCGAGGTGTACGATTTTACGGCGGGAGACCTCGTCATCCTGCCGCGCGGCATGCCTCACGTCGACGCCGGCGACTACACCGCGCTCTATTTCCACACCCGGGCCAGCGCCTTCGGCAAGATTCCCGGCAGCAGCCGGTTCCCGCACGGCGCCTATGTCTATACTAAGCCGCCCCGGCCTACCGAGGAGGAGCGCGCGGCTCTCAACGATCCGGGCACCTATGTCTTCATGGACTCGCGCGAGACCTTGAATGTCTTCGTGCCCAACCCAATTGTCCGGATAGAACACAATCCTACCGGACTTCAGCATCTGCGGCCGGACCTGTTTCCGGGCCGTGGACCCGACTCGTCCGATACGGCCTGACGGACGCGTCAAAGCAAAGGGCTAGGAGGAAGAAATGATCACCAAATGGAGCCGCCGCCTCTTCACGATGGCAATGGCGTCGGCATGCTTGACGGGCCTCGCGCCCGCAACCGCCCAGGATGTGGCCGGCCCCGAGGCCGCCAACATAGACTGGCGGCAGTTTGAGGGCACGACGCTGCGCTTTCTAGGCGGGCAGCACCCGGCATCGGCGGCCCTGCAGTCGGTGGTCGGCGATTTCGAAGCGCTTACCGGCATCAAGGTCGAGGTCGAGCAGATCTCGTGGGACGCCTACTTCCAGAAGGTGCAGCTGGACCTCAGCAGTCCGGACCCGCAATACGACCTGTTCCTGGCCAATGGCGGGGACTTCGATTGGCTCTACGGGCCGACCGGCAGCGTCGCCAAGATCGACGAGTTCCTCAACGATCCCAAGCTGACGGACAAGGCCTGGTACGACCTTGCCGACGTCGACCCGAAGGTGCTGGCCGCGGCGAGCTGGGACGGCGTCGCCGGTCACCAGGCGGGCACCGGCTCGGCCCATGTGGTTCCGTTCATGTCGGAATCGTACATGGTAACCGCCCAGCAGGAGATGCTCGACAAGTACAAGCTCAAGCTTCCGACGACGCTCGAGGAAGTGCGGGACGCCGCCAAGACCATCTACGAGGGAGAGGGCGGCAAGGTCGCCGGCTTTGCCGCGCGCGGCGGTGTCGGCGTCGTCAATGCGGCGCTGATCAACTTCCTGCTCAACTATGGCGGCGGCGACCTCGACGCGGACATGAACTCTCGCCTCGCCAGCACCGAAAGCGCCTATGTGCACGACCTGTTGCTCAACCAGATTTTGCGGCCCTATGGGCCCCAGGGCTGGCTGGCGATGGAGTGGACCGATCTGCGGGCGCGCGCTGCGCAGGGCGAGTTCGGCATCTGGTACGATGCGGACTGGTTCGCCGTCGGCTATGAGGACGCCGCCCAGTCGAAGGTCGCGGGCAAGCTGGTCTACGGCAACCTGGGCAGTGCTGACAGCAAGTTCGCGGACTATTACTATTTTGGTCTGGCCATCAACGACAAGTCACCCCGCAAAGACGCCGCGTGGCTGCTCGCCCAGTACTTCAGCAGCAAGCCGGTCATGCTGAGGCTGGCGGTTGAAAATCAACTGCTGATGCCGACCCGCGCCTCGGTGTACAATGCCCCGGCCTTTGCCGAGAAGTACGGCAAATGGGGCAATGGGACGTGGCTCGAAGCGGCCAAGGCCAATCTCAGCCAGTGGTCGAAGCCGGCCTTCACGCCGACCGACCAGCAGGGCTCGATCAAGAACATCTGGGCGGCGGGAGCTCACCAGATCTACGAAGGTGCCGACGTCAACCAGACGCTGGGGCAGGTTGCGGCCGACATCGACTCGCTCATGGAGAGAGCGGGTTACTGATCGTCCATACTGGGCCATCACTAGGGGAGGCCGCGCGCCTCCCCTTCACCAGGGGGGCAAGGACATGGCTGCCATCTCGCGAGCAGGAAATCGGCAGGTTTGGCTGGCCTATCTGATGGTCGCACCTATCGTGCTGCTGTTTGCCGGCCTCTTGATCTGGCCGTGGCTCGTCGGCGCCTGGACGTCGCTCACCGACATGCGGATAGGGCGGTGGGGCAGCGAACAGTTCGTCGGCCTCCAGAACTACATCGCAGTCCTCAAGTCCGGCGCATTCTGGTCGTCGCTCCGCATCACGGCATTCTTCGGCTTCCTCTGCGTGACCGCGGAGATGAGTCTGGGCCTCGGTCTGGCCTTGTTGCTGAACCGATCGCTGCCCGGACGCTCGCTTTTCCGCGCGTTGTTCATTGTTCCCTTCATGGTGCCCACGGTGGTATGCGGGCTCATCTGGCGGCAGCTGCTCGAAGCCAAGGGGGTTGTGAACTACCTGCTCTCCTTCATCGAGCTGGGGCCGTTCCCGTGGCTCTCGAGTTCGGGCACCGCGCTTGGCAGCCTCGTGCTGATCGACCTGTGGCAGACCACGCCGCAGGTTCTCATACTGGCGCTCGCGGCGCTGCAGACAGTCCCCAAGGATACCTATGAAGCCGCGCGCGTGGACGGCGCCAGTGCGTGGCAGACGTTCTGGCGCGTGACGCTGCCGATGATCGCGCCCTATTTGGTGATCGCCTTTCTCATCCGCGCGATCGAGCTTCTGCAGGTGCTCGATATCGTTATGGTGGCCAGCCAGGGTGGCCCTGCGAATTCCACGATGGTGCTGCACCTGCTCGCTTACCGCGAAACCTTCATCGGCGGATTCCTCGGCTACGGCACGTCGATCGCTTACTTGCTGGGCTTTGTGGTCGTGCTTGCGGCGATTGCGGTGATCCGGCTGCTTGGACTAACGCAACCCAAGGACGAGCGGCCATGAGCGGGCGCGAGATCCCGAAACTGCGTCCGGGCGACGCGCTCGCCTATCTGGCCCTCGGGTTATGGAGCCTGTTCGTCGTCTTTCCACTGTTCTGGATTGGGGCGATGTCGTTCAAGCAGGAGATCGATATCTTCGCCTATCCGCCGAAGTTCCTCGATTTCTCGCCCACGCTCGACAACTACCTCGACGTGTTCGGCCTGCTGGGCGGGGAGGCCGCGACGGGGTTCGGAAAATACTTCGTGAACAGCCTGCTTATCGTCGGCGTTGCCCTCGCGGCTACTGTCGTATTGGGAACCATGGCCGCCTACGCCTTGGCCCGGCTGCGTTTCCCGGGCCGCGGCACGATCGCATTCCTGCTGATCCTGGTGCGCATGGTCCCGATCCTGACGGTGCTGCTGCCACTCTATGTGCTCTATCGAAATGCCGGCCTATACAATACGTATCTCGGCCTCATCATGGCCTATCTGTTTGTTGGAGTTCCGTTCTATACTTGGCTGGTGCGCGGCCATGTCGATGCCGTGCCGATCGAGATCGAAGAGGCGGCGCGCATCGACGGCTGCAATACGTTCCAGATGCTTTTTGTCGTCGTCGTTCCGGTCATGCTACCCGGTATTGTCTCGGCTGCGCTTCTCTCGTCGATCTATATGTGGAACAACTTCCTCTTTGCGCTGATCCTGGCAGGGCCGGATCTGTTGCCGGTGTCGACGGCGCTGCTCAACTACCTCGGATACTCATCGGACTACGGCAACCTCGCCGCAGCGTGCGTGATCACGTCTGCACCGGTCGTCATGGTCGGCTTCCTAATTCAAAGGTATATCGTGGCGGGTCTGAGCAGCGGCGCAGTGAAGGGGTAGGCCTGTCGGCTTCTGTTCGGTGACTGTCTGCGAAATGGCTCCTTCTACGGTTCAGACCGGCAACCCGCACTAACTCAGGGTGTTGAAGTATCGCGCGCGATCGCCGTGATCCCCGCTGTGCGTACGGACTGGACCCACCTAATGGAAACTCTATTGCACTTTAAATGGAAAACGAGTTACTGTTTTGTCGTATAGGGTTTTCGTCACAGGGAGTACCTTCATGAACATCGCCAAACTGACGTTGTCGGGCCTCGTCGGCGCCGCAACGATCGCCCTTCTTACGTCGAGCGTCTCGGCGCAGACGGTCGAGATCACGGCCAACATGCCGGCTACGGCGGACATGGTCAGCCACCTGCCCGCGGCCATCAAGGAGCGTGGCACGCTCAACGTCGCCACCACCGACGGAAATGCGCCCTGGGTGTTCGTCGACGCCGCGACCGGTGAGGTCAAAGGCGTCGATGCCGACCTCGTCAACGAGGCGGCAAAGCGCCTGGGCCTCACTGTCAACTGGGAAGTGATCCAGTTCACTGCCGGAATCCCGGGCGTCGAGAGCGGTCGTTACGACTTCTATCTGTCGGCGATGGCCGACACCAAGAAGCGTGAGGAAGTGGTCAATTTCATCGCCTATTCGCAGGAAGGCTCGGGCGTCATCGTGCCCAAGGGCAACCCCCTGAACATCAAGACGATGGAAGACCTATGCGGCAAGCGCGTGGCGATCGTGACCGGCTCGCTGTTCCCCGCCATCATCGATGAGCTCAACAAGTCCTGCGCCACGCCGGTGCAGGTGTCCGAGACCGCCGATCAGACCGGTCCCTACCTCGCGGTCGCGAGCGGCCAGGCCGACGCCACGATGAACACCTATGGCGTGTCGAACTACACGCTGCGCACCGCGACCGAGGGTATCCAGACCCAGCTCGAACTGTCGCCCGTGGCCCGCTTTGCGCCCGCCAACCAGGGTATCGCCTTCAACAAGGGGCAGAGCGACCTGATGGCGGCTGTCGGCGGCGCCATGCAGTCCATGAAGGAAGATGGTAGTTATCTGGCCCTGATGGACAAGTGGGAAGTCGGCGACGGCGCGGTCGAGAACTTCACGTTCAACGCTCCGCTGTTCTGACGCAACAAGGCGGGCGAGAATGACGGCACACGGCCACGAGCGGAAAGGGCTCCGGATTCACCGGCGCCCCGGCGGCAGGATTGCCAATGCCGCGCTGGCGGTTCTGGCGATCCTGGTGGTTGCCCTGATGGCGCAGATCGTCATCGGAAGCGGCCGCATCCGCTGGTTCGTCATCGTCGAGTATTTCTTCTCGCCCGCCGTATTGAACGGGGTCGGCACGACGCTGCTGCTGACCGTCGTGTCGCTGGCCGGCTCGGCCGTGCTCGGCACGATCCTTGCCGCGATGCGCATCTCGCACAATCGCGTGCTGCAGGCCATTGCCTCGGCCTATGTGTGGTTCTTCCGCGGCACCCCGGTGCTCGTACAGGTCGTGTTCTGGTTCAATCTCGGCCTGTTCCTGCCCCAGCTCAACATCTTCGGGATGTCGATCTCGACCAATTCGCTGATCTCGCCGCTCACTGCCGCCCTGCTGGGTCTGCTGCTCAACGTCAGCGCCTTCATGTGCGAGGTGATCCGCGGCGGCCTGATCGCGGTCGATCATGGGCAGACCGAGGCGGCGCTGTCGATCGGCATGACACCGGGCGGCGCGCTGCTGCGCATCGTGCTGCCGCAGGCGGTCCGCGTCATCATCCCGGCTGCCGGCAATCTGGCCATCGACCTGCTGAAGGCGACGTCGCTAGTCTATGTCATCGGCACGCGCGAAATCTTGGGCGCCACGCAGAGCATTGCGGCGCAGACCTTCTACGTCATCGAGATGCTGATCATCGCCTCGATCTGGTACCTCATTCTCGTCACCATCGCCTCGTTCGGCCAGGCGCGGCTCGAGGCCTGGCTGGCGCGCTCCGTCGCCACCGCGGCGCGCCCGACCAATCAGGGATGAGCGCCATGTCCAGCGACGACATCATCCACATGCTTGGCATGGCCAAGTCCTTCGGCGCCGTCGAGGTGCTGACCGGCATCGACATGAAGGTGCGCCGCGGTGAAGCTGCCTTCATCATCGGTCCCTCCGGCTCGGGTAAGAGCACCTTGCTGCGCTGCGTCAACGGCCTCGAGACCTATAGCGGCGGCGAGCTGTGGGTCGAAGACTATCTGGTCGGCGCCGAGAACAGCAACGGCAAGTGGTACGAGGCACGCAGCAAGGTGACCGCCGCGCGCCGGGCCGGCATCGGGATGGTGTTCCAGCGCTTCAATCTGTTCCCGAACATGACGGCGCTCGAAAACGTAACGGCCGGCCTACGGCTGGTTCTCGGCCAGCCGCGCAGGCAGGCCGACGCGCGTGGCCGCGAGCTGCTCGATCGCGTCGGGCTGCTGCATCGCGCCGACGCCTATCCGGCCCAGCTTTCGGGCGGCCAGCAGCAGCGCATTGCCATCGCCCGCGCCATCGCCGCCAAACCCTCGATCATTCTGTTCGACGAGCCGACTTCGGCGCTCGACCCCGAGCTGGTTGGCGAGGTGCTTGAGGTGATGCGTGACCTCGCGCGCGACGGCATGACGATGCTCGTCGTCACCCACGAGATCGCCTTCGCCGAGGAGGTCGGCGACACCGTCCATTTCATCGACCGCGGGCGCGTGGCTGAATCGGGCAAGCCCGCTGACGTCATCCGCCATTCCTCCAACCCACGAACCGCCGAGTTTCTCGCGCGTATTCGCCAGTAGCCCCCATTTGAGCCATGTCTAGTCCGTACATTTATGTGAATGCCCCCCTGCCGCGGCGCTATGAGCCGGCCGTCGTCGAAAGACGCGCGCATCTGTCTCTTTCGGAAATGCGGAAGCTGGCGCGCCGCAACGATGTTGCGGTCGAGGCCGCGAGCGCGGGCAGCGCCGAAGAGCGCATCCTGTCGATCTTCGAGCATCCCGAGGTGATTTTCGGCAATCCCGGTTTCATCCCCGCCAATCGGGCGGCCTGGCTTGAGCGGATCGGTCACTTCACCAAAGCGGGCAAACCGATCCCCTTTGTGAGCATGGCTTTCCCCTACAAGGTGCCCAACCCGCTCAAGACCGAGCGGCTGGCGCCCGACATGGGCGAGGCGCTGATGCTGCGGCGCTTCGCGGCGGTGCTCGATGCTGTCGGCAGGGTATACGCGCCGGGCGGCGTTCTGACCATCCTCGAGGAGGGTATCCTCGGCCGCTGCCAGGGCGTGCCATCGGATCGGATCGCCGCCTATCGCGCCGGCATCGATACTGTCATGGCTGTAGCCGATGTCGACCCTGAGCGCGTGACGTTCCATTCGCTCGACGACATGGTTTCGCGCATCCCCAGTTTCGAGGCGCGCTGGATCCACGAGCAAGAGCGGCTGCGCGAGCTCTGGCAGCAGGGCGATGCGGCGGTGCGCGAAGCCTATGCCACCACGACCGCAGCATCGCGCACCTCGGTGCCCACCATCGACTACGAACCGGACGTGCTGGCAGCCGCCTACGACCCCGAGCAGACGGATTCGGCGCTGCGCTATCCGCGCGACTTCATCGACAAGGTCTCGCACCGGCAGTTCTTCGCCTATCGCGCGCTGCTCTCGTTACGCGACAGCACCGGCTATCTGCACGATCTGCGTCCGCATGCCCTCAAGCTCACTGTTTCGCCCAAGCCGGAGAATCTGGCGGTGCTGCCGGTGAACAGATGGGCGCAGGTGCTGCCCTATCATGGCGTGCCGGTGGTTCTTGCCGATGGCCGGTGGGATATCGTCTATAGCGGTGCGCTGGGCACGCTGGGGCCGCTCGAGGCGCTGGTACTTGAGGCGGACGGCGATCCGGCTCCCATTGCCTATCGGGTGCTCGGATGACGACCAGCCTCGGCGTCGATGTCGGCGGGACCAAGATCCAGTTCTGTACCGTTGACGCGGATTTCGTCGCCCGGCCGCTGAGTCGCACGCCGACGGCGCTGATGCGCCGCGGCACCAGAAAGTTCGCCGACGACTTGGCGGAGCTGATCCGCGCGACTTGTCCTCCCGGGGTCGCGCGGATCGGCGTCACGCTCAACGGCGTGCTCGATGGCGGCAACGTGGTCTACAGCTCGCTGATGGGCGGCAATGTCGATTTTCCGCTCGACAGCTTCCTGCGCGACCGGCTCGGCCTCGACGTGACCGTCGACGACGACCTCCACGCCATGGGCATTGCCGAGGCGCATCTGGGCATGGGGCGGGGGCTGCGCAGCTTCGCGCTGCTCAATCTGGGCACGGGTATCGGCGTCGGTGTCTATGACGACGGCCGGATCGTCCGCGGCACCTATGCGGCCGGGCTGATTTCCGAGCAACTGGTCTATGTCGAAGAACTGGGCGAATATCGCTCGCTGGACCGTACCGTGTGCGGGCGGGGGCTGCGCGAGCTCTATCTGCAATTGGGCGGCGAGGCCGTCGACGGGATCACGATCTTCGCGCGGGCGCGGGCCGGCGAGGCCGTCGCGACGCGGGTGGTCGAACTCTTCAGCCGCTATCTGGGCGAGGCCATGCAAATGATCTCGCGCTTCTATCACCCTGGCCGCATCGTCATCAACGGCTCGATCAAGCGGGCCGCAGCCGACTATCTGGCACGCGCCGAGGCGGTCTATCGCGCCGGCCTGCAACGGGCGTTTCAAACAGAAATCGTTGTTTCCCAACTGGAGCACGCCGCCGAACTTGGTACCGTTGTGGCGAGCCGCGGGGGACAAGCATGAGCACACAGGCAGGACGGCGACGCGCGACCACCGTCGAGAAGAACGCGCGCATCTTCGCGCCGATCAAGGCACATCGCACTTTCGAGACGGTGATCGAGCGGATCATCGAGGCCATCGACTCGCAGGGTCTGAGCGAAGGCGACCGCCTGCCCAATGAATCGGAGATGGCGCGCCTGCTTGAAGTATCGCGCCCGACCCTGCGCCAGGCGTTGCGGGTTCTTGAGACTTCGGGGGTCCTCAAGATTAGGGCAGGACAGGCCGGCGGAGTGTTCGTGGCCAGCGAAATGGTGCCCGTAGAAGTGCTGGGCCAGAACATCGCGCTCGAGGTCCATCATGTGGGCGAACTCATCGCGACGCGTCGCATCATCGAGCCGATCGTCTACCACCTCGCGGCGGAGAATGCCTCGGAGGAAGAGCTCGATCGCATCGCGGACGCCATCGAGCTGATGCGCCGTCATTTGGGCGAGCCCAACATGATCTCGCGAGCGGACGGGCTATATCACCGGCGCATCGCCCATGCGGCAGGCAACCAGATCCTGCTGCGGACAATGACCGGAATCTATCGCGATCTCAATCCGCTGCGGGGTGCACTCAGCAACGATCGCGAGCACGGCCTGCACATGATCGACGTGCACAGCCGCCAGCTCGAAGCGATCCGCGCCCGCGACCATGAGGGGCTCGAAAGGATGCTTCAGGAGACGTTCGTGGATCTAGAAGAGGAGTTCAAAGTGACCTCCCGGTTCTCGGTGCGGTGGGCACCGCGCGAGGACAACGTATCTGCCAAGGCACCGCCCGAGCGCAAGAGAAGGGCGCGCGCCTAGTTCAACCAGCCACCGGCATGGGCCCGACGAGCCCGCGCCACCGGGGGTCGCGATGCCGCAGGAAGTCTCCTGCGGCACGGGACTGCTCGCGACAATTTCCCGCCTGCCTGTGCAGCTTGATAGAAGGATGTTCGAAATGGAACGCAGAGTCTACGACCAGCTCGAAGTGCTGATCGCCCCCACCGACAAGGAGCTCGGCGAAAAGGCCGCCGAGGATCTGGCCAGCCTCGTCAAGGCGGAGCTCGCCAAGAAGGATGAGATCTGCATCATCATGGCGCTCGGCGCCGCGCAGGACGCCTTCTACGCCGCCCTGCGCGCCCGCACCGACATCGAGTGGTCGAAGATCACCGTCCTTCACGTCGACACCTATATGGGCGTCGCCAATGACCGGGTCGAAAGCGGCGCCTCGCGCATGCGGCGGCACCTGCTCGACCACGTCAAGCCGAAGGCGTTCTTCCCCATGCAGGGCGATTTCGAGCCGGTAGAGGAAGAGCTGGCGCGCTACACCAAGCTCTATAACGAACTGCAGCCGGTGCTTTGCGTCGTCGGCATCGGAAATAGCGGCCATCTCGCCTTCAACGATCCGCCGGCCGATTTCGACACCAGGGATATCATCCGCGTCGTCTTCCTCGACGAGGTCACGCGCGATCAGGTCAAGCGCGCCGGCATCTTCAAGAATCTCGAAGACGTGCCGCATTATGGCCTGTCTTTGACCATGCACGCCCTGCTCAAGCCGGGCCGTGTGCTGGCGCTGGTTCACGATCTCGACAAGGCGGGAACGATCAAAAAGGTTCTCGAGGGCCCGGTAAGCTTCATGTGCCCGGCTTCCCTGCTGCAGAAGACGCCGCAGGCAACCCTCTATCTCAATAAGGACGCGGCCTCTCAACTGGCGTCGATCTAGACGACCCCGCGCCTCGGCCGGACACCATTCCTGCCGGGGCCATCCCTGCCGTGCCGAATTCCCGAGCCGGCGCGCGGGCGTCGCCCGCGCCAAGTCGCCGCTACGCAGCACGGCCCAGGAATCCCGCCGATTGGGGCCAGTCTTCTCCTTCTTGATCACCTCGCGGAACCGCGAGTTTCGGCGCAGCCGCAGCGTCGCGGCTTACGAGGAACGCAGTCGCACACCAATTAGTCGCTTAGCCAAATTAATTGGCAAAGACCAAGGAGGCCGGCCAGATGGAAGCCGCATTCCTGCCGATTGCGCTTGACGTCATTGCTCTTCCGTATTTAATTGGATGGGACCAGAAATTAATCGCAACGATATTTCGGTCAAAGGGAAGGGAGAATCGCATGCTCAAGGGACGGTCGTCTTTTCTGAAGTGCTCGTTACTCGCTGCGGCGTCGCTGTTCGTGATCGGCTCGGCCGTCGCGCAGGACATTGCCGATGTGCCGCGAAACGAGACACTCAAGGTGGAGAACATCTTCGGGCGCGTCGCGCTGCCCGAGAACTTCAACCCGTTCATCCCAGGCAACAACCTGGTGAACGGCTACTGGCAGGTCGCCGCGGAATCGCTGTTCTATCTCAACTATGAGAGCGGCGAGCTCATCCCCTGGCTGGCCGAGAGCTATTCATTCAACGACGACAACACCGAGCTGACGCTCAAGATACGCCCTGGGGTCAAATGGTCGGACGGCGTCGATTTCACGGCCGATGACGTGACCTTCACGCTCCAGATGCTGATGGCCAATCCCGAGCTGCGGTATCATTCGGAGCTTCAGGCCTCGGTGGACTCGGTCGCCACCAGCGATCCGCAGACCGTAACCATCAAGCTCAAGGCGCCCAATCCGCGGTTCGTGATGGACGTCTTCTCGGTGCGCGTCTGGGAAACGCTGATCATTGCGCCCAAGCACATCTTCGAGGGCCAGGACCCGGTCAAGTTCTCGAACTACGATCCAGCCAAGGGTTGGCCTGTGACCACCGGCGCCTACAAGCTCGTGCGCTCGACCCAGACCGAGACCGTCTGGGATCGTCGCGACGATTGGTGGGGCGCAACGACCGGCTTCCGTCCGCTGCCGGCGCCCAAGCGGGCGATCTGGACCGGCGCGGGCACCGAGGAAACGCGCGCGGTGATGGGCGTCAACAACGACCTCGACGCCATCTACACCGTCGGCAAGAGCAACTTCGAGGTCATGCGGGCGCGCAATCCCAACATCATCGCCTGGACCAACGATCTGCCCTATGGCTACGCTGATCCGTGTCCGCGCGATCTGCAGCTCAATACCCAGCTCGCGCCCTTCGACAACAAGGACGTGCGCTGGGCAATCGATCACGCCATCAATCGCGATGTGCTGGTACAGATCGCCTATGAAGGGGCGACGATCCCGCAGGCGTTCGACATGCCGGCCTATTCCGGCCTGCAGCCCTTCTTCGATCGCAACAAGGCGCTTTCCGACCGCATCCTCGATTTCGATCTGGGCAAGACCGACGAACTGATGGCCAAGGCGGGCTACAGCAAGGATGGCGAGGGCATGTGGGTCGACAGCGCCGGCAAGCGCATCGAGCTGGGCATCATCACCGCCGCCGGCGAAGTCGACAAGGAAAAGATGATGCCCATCATCGTCGACCAGCTTCGCACGGCCGGCTTCGATGCCACCAGCCAGACGCTCGAATGGTCGGTGTTCTCGGATGCGCTGGCCCGCGGCACCTCGGCGGCCTATATCCACAACCTGTGTGCCAGCGTTGTGGACCCCGTCGGGGCGCTCTCGGCCTTCCACAGCCGCTTCTCGGCTGCGCCCGGTGAAGCCGCAACGGGCGGCAAGCAGGGCTCCCGCTTCGCCAACGCCGAATATGATGCGCTTGTGGACAAGCTGAGCGTGTTGCCCACCAGCGACCCGCAATTCGCCGACCTCGCCGACCAGGCCCTGGCCCTGTGGGCGGACGAGCTGCCCGTCGTGCCGCTGGTGCAGGCGATGTTCATCGTGCCCTACAATACGACGTACTGGACCAATTGGCCGACGGCCGACAACAACTACTTCTTCCCGCTGGCACACTGGTGGGTAAGCGGAAGCATTCTGGCGCAGAACATTCAGCCTGCGCAGCAGTAATCTTCCACCGGCACGCATTGGCGATCCTCCCGGTCCGGTGCGTGCCGGACTTGTGTCCAACCGAGGTGTAGAGTCATGGATTTGAGGTATCTGCTCAAGCGACTCGTGTCCTTCGTCGTGACCATCCTCGTCAGTGCGACGTTGATGTTCATCCTGACCCGGCTCACTCCCAACGATCCGATCCAGGCGCTGCTCGGGCGCATGGCTGCGACCGGCAGCAACATCGAGGGCGGTGCGGAGCTGGTCGCGATGTATCGCGAACGCTTCGGCCTCGATCAGCCGATACTGGTTCAGTATCTCAGCTATATGTCGAACCTCATTCTACGTGGTGACTTCGGCTACTCGCTCGCCTACTTCCCGGCGCCCGTATTGCCCGTTATCGCGGGAGCGATCCCCTGGACGCTGGGTCTGTTCCTGGTTTCGACGATCTTCGCTTTCGTCGCCGGCAATCTGCTGGGCGCGCTGGCGACGTGGCCATCCACACCAAGGCCGCTGCGCTATGTGATCTACGCCCTGGCGCCTGTCTCGGCCATTCCCTACTACATCCTCGCGCTTCTGCTGCTCTACCTGCTGGCCGTGATCTTTCCTGTGTTTCCGATCGGCGGTGCGCGCACGGCCGGCGGCGACCAGTCGCTTGGTCTCGCCAATATCCTCGACATCGTGCACCACGCCGTGTTGCCCGGTCTCTCCATTGTCCTGGCCCTGCTCGGCTTCTGGGTGCTCTCAATGCGCGGCGCCATGGCCCTGGTGAAGGGCGAGAGCTATCTCATGTATGCTCGGGCAAGGGGCCTGCGCGACCGCCGCATCTTCATGCGTTATGCCGTCCGAAACGCCAGCCTGCCGCAGGTGACCGCTCTCGCGCTCGACCTGGGCAAGGTCGTTTCAGGCCAGGTGCTCGTCGAAATCATCTTCAGCTATCCGGGCGTCGGCTACGTGCTCTACAACGCGCTTCGTACGGCGGACTATTTCGTCATCCAGGGCGTCGTGATGTTCGTCATCATCTCGGTGGCGCTCGCAACGCTCATTCTCGATCTCGTCTATCCGTTGTTGGATCCGCGGATCAGCTACCGGGATGGACAGGCATGATCGGCAATCTCGCATTCCGTGTCTGGCGCGCCCTGACCTATTCCGTGCCGCTGACCATTGGCTGCCTGCTGCTGGCGGCGGTGGTGATCCCCAGCGTGCTGAGCCCGCTGTTCTACGATCTCGGCCTCGCCAGGATCGCCTCGAGCGGCCTCAACCTGCCGCCCTCGTGGGAGCATCCGCTGGGCACGCAGTCCGAGGGGAGGGACGTTCTGGCGCTGATCCTCGCCGGAACGCCGGCGACCCTGATTATCGGCCTCATCGGCGGCGGGATCGGCGTGCTGGTCGGCACGTTCCTCGGCATGGTCTCCGGCTATTTCGGCGGCCGTCTCGACACCGCGATCCGCAATACCGTCGATGTCGGGATGACCATCCCACCTTTCGCTATCCTCATCATGATTGCCGCCTCTTTCAAGGTCGTGACGTTGCCCCTGATGGGCGCGGCGGTCGCCATCTCGGCCTGGATGTATCCGACGCGCGTCATCCGCTCGCAGGTTCTTTCCATCCGGACGAGAGGCTATGTCCGCATGGCGAAGCTGTCGGGCATCGGCGACCTGCGGATCATTTTCGGCGAGCTGCTGCCCAATCTCATCCCGCTGATAACGGCTGGCGCCGTCAACGCCATCGCGGTGTCGATCCTCGCGTCCATCGGCCTCGAGGTGCTCGGCCTGGGCGGGCAGAACCTCACGCTCGGCACGACCATCTACTTCGCGATCTACTATGCCTCGATGTGGCGCGGCCTGTGGTGGTGGTGGCTGCCGCCGGTGCTGGTGCTGGTTGCGATCTTTCTCGGCCTGTTCCTTGTCAGCACGGCTCTCGACGAAGTGGCAAATCCCAAATTGCGGAGGGCATCCTCGTGAGCGCCGCCCAATTGCATGCCGCTACCGCAGTCGCGCCGCAGGCGGGTGATGTGCTGAGCATCGAGAATCTGCGCGTGAGCTATGGCAGTCGATTCAATGCGGTGCCGGCCGTACGCAACGCGACCTTCTCGGTGGCGCGCGACGAGGTCTTTGGCCTCGTCGGCGAATCCGGCTCGGGCAAGAGCACGCTGTCGATGGCGATCCTGCGCCTCCTGCCTGCTCAGGCGCATTGCGAAGCAGATCGCATGCGGCTGGGGGACACCGACCTGATGGCGGCAGGCCCTGCCGCTCTGCGGCAGTTGCGCTGGACCCGCCTGTCCTACATTCCGCAGGGTTCGATGGGCGTGCTCAATCCGGTGATGCGGGTGCGCGAGCAGTTTCTGGACACTATCGCCGACCATACGCAAGGCGCCCAGCGTCGCGAGATCGAGGGGCGGATCGAGACCGTCCTGGCGGGCGTCAATCTGCGGCCGGCGGTACTCGACCAGTTTCCGCACGAGCTCAGCGGCGGCATGAAGCAGCGCGTCTGCATTGCGCTCGCCATCCTGCTCGAGCCCGAGCTGATCATCGCCGACGAGCCCACCAGCGCCCTCGATGTCGTGTCGCAGCGGCAGGTGCTGGAGACGCTGTCCTCGGCACGTCGGCGTATAGGCGCTTCGATGATCATGATCGGCCACGACATGGCGTTACAGGCGCAACTGGCCGACCGGATCGGCATCATGTTCGCGGGCCGCTTCGTCGAGATCGGACCGACTCGGGCCATTTTCGAAGCACCGCGGCATCCCTACACGCAGCGGCTGATCGGCGCCATTCCGTCGATCCGCAGGCGGCAGGACATCGGGGAGCTGGCGCGCCGCGGCCTCGAACACGCCGACGGCGCCACAGCCAGCGCGCATCCCGACCTGCCGCTGCGCGAAGTCTCTGCCGGCCACTTCGCGGCAATCGAGCTCTGACATGACCAACGATCAAGAACGTAAGCTGCTCGACGCCCGGAACTTGACGCGCCGCTTCGCCCAGAAGGGCCGGCGTGAGACCGTGGCGGCCGTCGACGACGTGTCCTTCAGCCTGCCGGGCGAGCGCGCGATCATCCTTGCTGTCGCGGGCGAAAGCGGCAGCGGCAAGTCGACGCTGGCATCGATGCTGCTCGGCTTTCTGCCGCCGAGCGAGGGTACCATAGCTTTCTCGGGAATGGACGTCAGCCATCTGACGCGGACACAGAGAGCCCAATACCGTCACATGGTCCAGGGCATCTTCCAGGACCCGTTCGACGCCTTCAACCCATTCTATCCGGTCGAACACGCGCTGCATCTTGCGATCGAGAAATTCTCGCTCGCCAAGAACCGGCAGGAAGCGGCGTCGCTCATCGACAAGAACTTGCGCGCGGTCCGGCTCAAACCCGAGGCGACGCTCGGCCGTTATCCGCACCAGCTCAGCGGCGGCCAGTTGCAGCGCGTCATGATTGCGCGTGCGCTGATGATCCATCCGCGCCTGATCATCGCCGACGAGCCGGTGTCGATGATCGACGCGTCCCTTCGCGCCATCGTTCTTGAGATCATGGCGTCGTTACGCGATGAGCACGGCATCTCGCAGGTCTACATCACGCACGACCTTTCATCGGCGCTGCAGATCAGCGACCAGATCCTGGTGCTCTACCGCGGTACCGTGGTCGAGAGCGGCAACGCCGCAGCAGTGATCGAGACGCCCAAGCATCCCTACACGCAGCTCCTCATCAGCTCCATTCCCGTACCCGACCCGGACGAGAAATGGGGAGCCGAGCTCGAGGAGACCCAGCCGGCGGCGCTCGAGCCGACCCAAACCGAGTTCTGCAAATTCATCGATCGTTGCCCGCATCGCATGCCGATGTGCGCGCAGCGTCGTCCCGCCGCAATTCCGGTTGGTCCGGATCAGCTCGCCGCCTGCTTCCTCTACGAGAAATCGTAGGGCGCAGCGTCGACCCAATAAGAGTCAATGGAGACTAGGATGGAAATTGGCGTAACCGCGTGGTCACTGCAGATACCGGAGGGCGAGTTCGAGCGGATCCTGCAAACGATCCGCGAGAAACTCAATCTCGATATCGTGCAGATCGGCGCATGGGGCTTCATCAAGCTCGACGCAGCCGAGCGCGCCCGCCGCATCGAAGCGATCCGCAAGTGGAAGATCCGCGTGCCTTCGACCACCGTGGCTTTCGCCGGCGAGAGCTATGCGACGCATGAGACGGCGATCAAGACCGTCGGTTTCTACGATCCCGCCTTCGTCGAAGAGCGCTTCACCCATATCACCGACATGGCGGAGATGACCGTCGATCTCGATGTGCATCTGCTCACCACCCATATCGGCCACATCCCGGCCAGCAGCAAGGATCCGATGTATGCCCATATGCGCGACGTCACGCGGCGCGTCTGCGATATGCTGGGCGAGCGCAATATCGATCTCGGTGCCGAGGTCGGCGGGCTCGAGAGCGCGCGGACGCTGTTCGATTTCATTGGCGATGTCGGCCGCAGCAACCTGAAGGTGAATTTCGATCCGGCCAACGCGCTGCGCGCCGGCGGATGGGATCCGATTGCCGAGCTCGATGTGCTCAAATCGCTGGTGGTGGGCGTCCACCTCAAGGACGCCCTGCCATTGCAGAAGTCCGGCGTCTGGGGCGACGAGGTGGCGCTGGGCCAGGGGCAGATCGGCGTCGAGCGCTTTGTCGCCAAGCTCAAGCAGATTGGCTTTGCCGGCCCCCTCATCATCGAGCGTGAAGGTGGTCCCGATCCGATCGGCGACATCAATCGCGGCGCGGAAATCCTGCGTCGCCTCATCTAGCTCGCGGGCGGCCTTCGGCTACCGCATTCAAAGGGTCATCCCATGAAAATATCGATGTCGCAAATCACGACGATGCCGCTGCCGCTGGTGGAGGATCTGCCGGCCTTCTCGCGTGCCGGCTTCGCGGCCACGGAGCTCCAGATCGACAAGGTCAACCGCTTCGTCGCCACCTCATCGGTCGAGGCGCTGATCGACATGCTGGCGACGCTCAAGCTCAAGCCCACTGGAGCAATCGGTCTCGCGCCCTCGGGCCCGGCGCTCCTGCTTGCCCGCGGCAGTGTGTTCGACGAGTACCTGGTCTCGCTGCGCCAGCAACTCGAGCTATGTCGCAGGATCGGCATCGATCAGATCGGCATCGGCGCCGATGCAAGCAAGTGGAAGCAGGAGGACAACTGGCGCACCGGGGCGGTCTCCAACATCCTCAGGGCCGCCAGAATCGCCGACGACACGGGCGTTCGCATCGGGCTCGAGTTCATGAGCCTGGGCGCACCGATCGGTCCGTTCATCCTCGATACGCTGGCCGAGACCCGCGAGATCGTCGCCGAGGTGGATCGTGACTCTGTGGGCTACAATATCGACCTGTTCCACCATTATCGGAGTAATGGCACGGTCGATGAGCTCAAGACCGTGCGTGCGGTCGATGTCGTGGGCGTGCATGTCACCGATGTGGGACCGGGCGACAAGCCGACCCTCGGCGATGGCGATCGCGTGCTGCCCGGCAAGGGAGTGGCCCCGGTGATCGGCTATCGCGATGCGCTGATCGGCGCCGGCTATGATGGCTACTGGACGCTCGAGCTCCTCAACGAGTCGCTGTGGAAGCTGGATCCGGAAGAAACGGCCCGACTCGGGCTGGCCTCGATGCGAGCATTCGCGGCCGCGTCAGCGCAGAACTAAGAGCGGAGGCGGCGGCCTGCCGTCGCCTCTATGCTTCCGCGCCCTCCTGGCCCGCCCGCTCGAGGATTGCATCGAGCGACCATGCGGCGGCCCCACGAACGGCCGCTTCTCGGCCCATTCCCGAGAAGCGCAACGAAAGCTCGGCCCAGTGCTCGGCATTTACCCGCGCATTGAGCTCTCTCTCTATGGGGCCCTTCAGCCATTCGGCGACATGCGTGAAATAACCACCTAGGACGACGGCCTCCATGTCGAGAAGATTGTAGAGATTGGAGATGCCGACGCCGAGCGCCGCGCCGACGGTATCGAGCGCCGCAAGTGCACGCGCATCGCCGGCGCTTGCCCGCCGGGCCACTTCCCTGCCCGTCCAGTCCGGATCGCTGCGGGCCAGGCGGCCATCGGTGGGCAGTCCGGCCAGCTCCAGCAATGCGAGTTCGCCCGCCAGCGTTTGCAGCGACCCTTGGGCGCCCCAACTGCGCGGTGGTACGGAACGATCGATGATGGTATGCCCAAGTTCGCCGGCAAATCCATGCGAGCCCCGGTAGATCTTGCGATCCAGAACCAGGCCGCTGCCGATACCGATGCCGCCCGAGACGTAGGCGAAGCTGCCGATATTCCGCGCGATGCCCATTGTCATCTCGGCATAGGAGGCGAGGCGCGCCTCATTGTCGATGCGCAACGGCACATCGGGGAGGCGCTCGCGCCATATCGACAGCACAGGAACGTTGTTCCATCCGATGTTCGGCGCCTGCAACAGCACGTCGCCGCGCGCGACGAGGCCAGGCACGGCGATAGTGCAGACCTTCGCTATCTTGGCATTGCGAAACGCCTTCAGCGCCTCTGCCGTGAGGTCCGCGGCCTGTGCCACGACCTCGGCAGGAACCTTCTCGCGATTGTCCTGGCTGATGAACGCGCGATAGCGCACCGTACCGACCAGATCCAGCGCCAGGACGCCGACGCCGTCGTCGGCAATCTCGACGCCCAGCGCCGCGCCGCCGTCCGGATTGAGCTCGAGGCTGCGCCCGGGCCGGCCGATGGAACCATCCTGCTCGACGCCCACCTCAACGATGAGGCCCCACTCGATAAGGTCTCCCACCAGGCTCGAAACGGTCGAGGGGTTGAGGCCGGTCTCGGTCGAAACCCGGGCGCGCGATCGGCGTCCCCCCTTGGCGATATTGCCCAGCACAAGCCCCAGATTGTGACGGCGGACCGTCCGTTGATCGGCGGGCGCGACCATCGGGCTTTGGCGGGATTTGTCCGTACGAACCATAATATCGCGTTTCATCATTGATTTTGCGAAACAGGCAAAAACCATAACGTTTGATAGGCCATCCCGCCAGACCCGATTGACAAATATCCTCCGCGCGACTTAATTTAATGGGACGCCAAATAAATTACGACCGCGACTTGGCGCCGTGTCGGGCGGGCCGGACACGCGCGCGGTCAGAGCACATAAAGGGAACTCCCATGAGGCTTGGCTTCTATACGAACTACAGCAAATCGGTCGCTGAGTTTGCCCACCGTACCGGCTTCCGATCGATGCAGTTGTCGGCCTGGCCGACATCTTCGCTGAACGCGGACACCATCACCGACAAGCAGATCAGCGCCATTCGCAGTGATTTGGCATCCAAGGACATCGAGATCTCGGCGCTTGGCTATTATCCCAACCCGCTGAGCGACGACGCGGATGCGGCCCTCGAGGCCCAGCGCTACATCAAGAAGGTGATCGAACTGGCGGCGCGCATGGAGGTCAAGGTGATCTCCACCTTTGCCGGCCGCCGCAAGTCGCGTCCGGTGCACGAAAGTTTCGCGCCCTTCAAGGAGGCGTTCTCCCCCATCGTCGAGCTGGCCGAGAAGAAAGGCATCAAGGTCGCGATCGAGAACTGCCCGATGCATGATTTCATGGCCGGCGCGGGCGAAAATATCGCCTACAGTCCCGAGCTGTGGGACGAGATTTTCTCTCTCATTCCGTCGGACAATCTGGGCCTCGAATTCGATCCGTCGCACTGCGTGTGGCTGCATATCGACTATGTCGCGGCGGTGCGACAGTACGGCAAGAAGATCTTCCACGTGCACGCCAAGGATCTCGAGGTCCGTCGTGACATCATGAATCGCGTCAGCATCCTGGGCTCGGCCAAGGAATTCCAGGGCCACGTCATGGCGCATGGCTGGCCGCGCGCCCGTACTCCCGGTTGGGGTGATGTCGACTGGCCGAAGTTCATCACCGCGCTGCGTGACGTCGGATATCACGGCAACCTCGATATCGAGCACGAAGATGACGTGTTCGCCAACACGGCGGCGTTCACCGAGCATCAGAACGAAGCGGACGTCGTGGGCAACTATGGCAGCGACGAACTGGGCCTGACGCTCGGCTACAAGACGCTGTCGCGCTACATCGCCTGATCGGCGCCCAGGGCAGCCGCAGCTACTGCGGCTGCCCCTCAGGAAGGTTGCGATGGAATATCGCTCTCTCGGCCGATCCGGCCTCAAGGTATCGACAATCACCATCGGTACGATGACCTTCGGTGGCGGCAGCAAGATCGGCGGCACGTCCGAAGCGGAGGCCGCAAGACAGGTCGACCTTTGCATTGACAGCGGCGTCAACCTGCTGGACACGGCCGACATCTACAGCGGCGGCGCCAGCGAGGAGATCGTGGGCCGGCTGCTGGCGGAAGGAGACCGGCGTCGCAAGCTCCTGGTCTCGACCAAGCTCGGCTTGCGCGACGGCGACGGTCCGAACGACATCGGGACCTCACGCCTGCGCATCGTGACGCAGGCCGAACAGAGCCTGCGGCGCCTGCGGATCGAGGCCATCGATCTCTATCAGGTTCACGCGTGGGATGGGCAGACGCCCATCGACGAGACGATGGAGGCGCTCGACCGGCTCGTGACGAGCGGCAAGGTCCGCTATGTCGGCAGTTCGAACTTCTCCGGTTGGCATCTGAGCAAGGCGCTGCGCACATCCGAGCGCGCCGGCGGCGTGCCCCTGATCTCGCAGCAGATTCACTATAGCCTCCAGGCGCGAGACGCCGAGCATGAACTCGTCCCGATCTCGCTCGATGCGGGGCTGGGCATGCTGATCTGGTCGCCGCTGGCCGGCGGCTTGCTTTCCGGCAAATATTCCCGCGACGCCCGACCCGCTACCGGGCGCCATGTGGGTGGGTTTCCCGAGCCTCCGGTTCGCGACTGGGACAAGCTGTACGCGATCGTCGATGTCCTGCGGACCGTCGCGGCCGAAACCGGTCACGAGCCGTCGCAGATCGCTCTGGCCTGGCTACTGGGGCGGCGCGGCGTAACGTCGGTCATCATTGGCGGCCGAACACAGGCGCATTTCGAGCAGAATCTCGCGGCTGCGGATATCCGGCTCGAGGAAACACACATCCTGGCCCTCGACAGGGTCAGCGCACAACCGCTGCCCTATCCCTACTGGCACCAGATCAACTCGGTGGCGGAGCGGCTCGGCCCCTCCGACGTCGTGCCTCCGAAATAGATCTGTCCGCCCACTTCGTGCCTGGGGCCGGATCACGGCGACGGCGATACGGGTTCGTCTGTCGCTCCGTCTGTCCGGCGGGCGGAAATTGCGCTGCCCCCCGCAAGTGGCCGGGTTGTTCCTGTCTCCCTCTCCGCCACTTTCCGCCATCGAAGACATGCCGAAAATGCTGCTAACCCCGCGTAGCAGCGCGGCTTTAGCTTGGGGCTTGCAGGGCGTTGGCGGATGGTCCGTGACCCACTTTCCACCGGTAGCAGCACAAGTCCCGGAAGTCCGGGCGACACACGCTTCAACGTACCGTCTGTCCGATCGTCTGTCCGTTGGGGCGCTGCAGCGGAGCGGGAATCTCGCAGGCCGGTCAGGCCATTAAGGATAACCTCAGGGCTTCTTTACGACAGCTCTGGATTATCCGGCCTTAGTACGCATGTCTGTGGTGACCACCGTACTTGGGGCTCATCGAATTGGCTCAGGCTCGCGCGCTCACCGCTACGCAGGTGAACGCCCTCACCAAGGAGGGCGTGCACTGGGTTGCGCCCAGCCTCTACATGCAGGTGAGAGACCACGGCACCCGCAGCTGGCTGTTTGTTGATTGCCACTGAGAACTGACCCAGCAGGCTGGGATTTTTCCATCGAGATTTGACCCATGTGTGACCCTTGCCCCTCGTGGTTTGAGCGGGGGCTGTGGAGTGATCGACATGGCATTGTTGAGC
>Ga0066256_1000720_pt1 | contig 65807 bp, 70 predicted proteins | sample ThiBio_1000_biof_FD_87107 | JGI IMG/M metagenome (GOLD analysis project Ga0066256, IMG submission 87107) | Wastewater bioreactor microbial communities from Cape Town, South Africa - Thiocy_expt_1000_biof (version 2) | ecosystem: Engineered > Bioreactor > Thiocyanate-remediating >... | reverse complement strand
CGCCCACGACCCCAAAACCACAAAGGAGAAAGCCAGGACCTTGACCATCAAACCCGACCCCAAACATACCTAGAGGCGGGTCACTTCTCGGTGGAAATCCCGGGTCAGTTCTCAGCGGAAATCAACAAACCGCGTCTTCGGCGTTGGCTCGCACCTGCGCGACATCGTGACCGGGCAGGGCAGCCAGAACGACTACCGCAACGCGGCATCGGTCCTGCCTTGGCAGAACGCGATGGGCCTCTCGAACCTATTCAGCGGGATGATTTCGGGCGCTTCCGAGTAGCCCACCTCCCCACCACTCAACCGCCCTCGTCACCTCGCCTCGCTGCGCTGGTGGCGGGGGCTTTTCATTTTGGAGCCCTGAATGGCGCTTTCCTTCGCCCACTATCCGGGCAACGGGGCGACGACCAACTTCAACGTGCCCTTCGAGTACCTCTCGAAGTCCCACGTCAAGGTGCTGGTCGATGGCACCCCCGCGACCTTCTCGTGGGTCAGCACCTACACCGTCCAGATCACTCCGGCCCCACCCACTGGGACGGTCGTGGAGGTCCGGCGCGAGACGCCCAGTGGTGCTCGGCTCGTGAACTTCCACGATGGCTCGACGATGGTTGAGAGCGATCTCAACACCGACAGCCTCCAAGCCTTCTTCCTCGTGCAGGAAGCGTTCGACCAACAGGGCTCCGGCATCGCGCTCGGGGTCGATGGCGACTTTGACGCCGAGGGCCGGCGCATCCGCAACCTCAACACCCCTGAGCTGGACACCGACGCGGCCACCAAGGGCTTCGTCGAGTTCACCCTCGGGGAGCACGTCGCGGCAATTGAAGCGGCCATTGAGGCGGCAAATAACGCTGCCTACGGCTTGCAGGCCGAGCGGCTGCTCGCGCAGCAGGCGAGGGTGGGCGCAGAGGCAGCCGCGCTTATCGCGCAGACGGCAGCCAGCGATTTCACCGAGCAGCTCACGCAGGGCGCAGCCTACCGGGACGCCTCGCAGGCCGCAGCGGCGACCGCCACGGCAGCCAAGAACACGGCGCAGACGAAAGCGACCGAGGCATCCACCTCAGCGACTTCCGCCTCGGGCTCGGCAACCTCAGCAGCCTCCTCGGCCGTCACGGCTCACGACGAGCGCATGGCGGCGGAGGGCTTCGCCACTGATGCCCAGAACGCCGCGTCCACCGCTGACGGCTACGTCACGATGGCGAACAACGCGAAGAACGATGCGAACCTCGCGATGGCAGGTGCCGAGGCGGCGCGGGACGAAGCCTTCACTTTCCGCGACGATACCCAAGCGGCTCGCGACGCGGCTCTAGCGGCGGTCGCCCCGTTCACCTCCCCCCTTAGCGACACCGCCAATCCCCACGGCGTGACGAAGGCGCAGGTAGGGCTCGGGAACGCGGACAACACCTCGGACCTCGGCAAGCCAATCTCCACCGCCACCCAAGCCGCCCTCGACGCGAAGGCGAGCAGCTCCTCGCTCTCGTCGCACGTGGCCAACACATCGAACCCGCACGGCGTCACCAAGGCACAGGTTGGCCTCGCCAACGTGGACAACACGTCCGACCTCGGCAAGCCGATCTCGACCGCCACGCAGACTGCCCTCAATGGGAAGCAGGCGGCGGCTGGGAGCACAGGCTCGGGGAACTTTGTCCGGGACAGTGGCCCGACGATTACGCACCCCAAGGTTTCTGGTGTGCTTTCAGCAGGGACGTTCAGCGGCACGGGGGCCACCCTCGGTACTAACCTCTCCGCTGGCACTGTCGCCAGTTCCACGAACACCACTGGAACTCACTTCCACATGTCGTTCTGGAACCCGAACGGTGTTGTGGCGAACGTCAACAGCAGCGGCTTCGGGTGCCAGTTCGTCAACGTGTCCGACCGCGAGAAGAAGGTGGACGATGGCCTTGTCAGCCACGAGGTAATGACCGGCATTCTGCGCCTCATCGAAATCCACAACTTCCGGTGGAAGCGCTTGGCCTCGCCGTCGAGACCGGAGGACATCGGTCTTCCAGATACCCCCGATATTGGCGTGTTTGCCCAGGACCTCTACCAAGTCTACCCCGACGCCGTGACGCCTGGTGGTTGGGTGGAGCGGGAGCGGTGGGATGAGAAGCTGGACCCAGATACGGGCGAGGTCGTCTACACGGTTGACGAGGAGGGTAACAGCGCTCCCGTGATCGAACTCCTGCAATACCTCGAATATGTCCCGTGGGGCGTCAACTACACGAAGCTCATCCCCGTTCTGGTCGCCGCGTCGCAAGCCCTCCTCGTTCGGCAGGAAGCCCTTGAGGCGCGCGTGGTGGCGCTCGAAGCCGTGGCCTAGTCCCACAACACATTCCCCCATTCACGGCCCCCGTTAGCTCACCGCTGGCGGGGGTCTTCTCATTTGGAGACCCCAATGGCTCTTTCCTACGGCCAGTATCTTGGTGACGGCTCCACGACCAACTTCGAGGCCCCTTTCGAGTACCTGTCCAAGACGCACGTTTCGGTGCGCGTGGACGGCTCGGAGGTGCCCTTTGCGTGGGTCGGGACGTACACCGTGCAGGTCACCCCGGCACCGGCCAATGGCAAGGTGGTCGAGGTGCGCCGCACTACGCCGCGCGCTGAGCGCCTTGTGACCTTCTCGGACGGCTCTACCCTCGTGGAGGCCGACCTCAACGTCTCGACGCTCCAGTCGTTTTTCCTCTCGCAGGAGGCATTCGATCAGGGCTCGGCGTCCCTTGGCGTTACCAGCGATGGTTCTTACTCGGCAGGCTACCGACGAATCTCCCTCGTGGCTGACCCGGTGGCAGACGATGACGTGGCCACGAAGGGCTGGACGACCAACAACGTCAACAGCAACGTGGCCGAAGCCATCGCCGCACGGAACGCCGCTTCCTCGTATGCGTCGCAGGCCCAAACCAGCGCGACCTCCGCCAACACGAGCAAGACGCAGGCTGCCGCCTCGGCTGCCGCTGGCGATGCCGCGAGGGTGTTGGCTCAGCAGCACCGGGATGATGCTGCCGCGAGCGCAACCGCCGCCGCCGCGTCGAAGGGGCAGGTGGACACCGCCGCTGTGGCCGTGGCCGACAACCTCGCGCTGTCGAACGCCGCGAAGACCGCCGCCGCGAACTCCGCGTCTGCCGCCGCCACCTCGGCCAGCTCTGCGGCCTACTACGCCGGCCAGCTCAACCCGATGACCAAGATGGACAAGAGCGCCAACTTGTCGGACGTGGCGAACCCCACCACCGCTCGCCAGAACATCGGGGCGCACAACGCGGGCAACCTCACGACCGGGACCGTGCCTGACGCGCGGCTGCCGAGCTACCTCCTCCAGGCCGCGTTGGATGGCCGCTACGTGGTCCCCGCCAATCTGCCGGGCGCGAGCGTAAACTACGCCAACTCAGCGGGGTGGGCGAGCGGGGCGGGGAACTCTAGCCTGCTTGAGGGGGTTGGCGCGGCCTTCTTCCGCAACGTCAGCAACATGAACGCGGGCGTCCTCGCTCCCGAACTCCTGTCGCCGCGCCTTACGGGTCACGCCTACATGGAAGAGGGCACGGTCGGCACCTACGCCTTCATGTCCTATCAGTCGTCGCCCCGCGCCACCTCGTTTGGAACGAACAGGGCAGGCAGCAGTCTCTACCCCACCAACTCCGACGACGCTCCCTCGTCCTTCGGCCCGTCCCAGAACGGGACGTGGCGCTGCTACGGCAGGCTCACCGAGGGCTCGGGCGACCAGTCAATCACACTCTTTGGAAGGCTCGTCTAATGGCACTCCATGACGTTTATCGCGTGGTCGCCGGCAATCGACTTGAAGACGGTCGCCGCATCGACTTCGAGATCGTTGGCGACCTCGGACACGGCCCCGAGACGTTCACCTACACGTGGGACCCGGACGAGAGCGGGTGGCCGATGGCGGACGGCATCACAGCCGAACTGTTCTCGGACCCCGCAATCCCCATCCACGACTTCGTGTGGACCCCGCCGTCCCGTGACCAGCTCGTGCAGCGCCTCCGCGCAGCCCTCAAGGGCACCCGGCTGGCCGACTACGTGGAACGCGAGGTGTCCACCGATGGGGCCGAGCCTGTGCCCCAGGAAGTCAAGGATGCCGCCAACTATGCGCGGCGCGTCTACAACGCCTTCAAGGATGCTCTCCCCAACGTCCCGCAGGACTGGGCCGACGAGCGCCACTGGACCTCCGCATGAACCCCGAAAGCGAACTCCTGATCTTGGTCGGGCGGATGGAGGGGAAGCTCGATGGCTTCCTCGCAATCCAGTCGGAGCAGGGTAAGCGCATTCACGGCCTCGACGACCGCCTGGGCGCGGTTGAGACCGATGTCGCCACCCTCAAGGCATCCCGCTCGACGAACCTCAACTGGCTCACCATCGGCGTGTCGGTGCTTGGCACCCTCATTGCCGGTTTGGCCCTCTACTTCGGAGCGACCTAATGACCGACCTCAAGAAGCTCCTCGACGACCTCCATACGGGGCTCGCGCAGGAACTCCTCAGCCGCATCAATAGCGGCGAGGCCACCGCCTCCGACCTCAACGTGGTCCGCCAGTTCCTCAAGGACAACGGCATTGACAGCGTGCCCAAGGGCAACAACCCGCTGCAACGGCTGACCGCCGCGCTCCCCTTCTCGGGGGCCGATGAGGACGACGCAGAGGCTACGCCTCTTCCCAACTAACCAGAACCCTCAGCGCGGCCACAGCGGGCTGCCGTACAGCGCCTTGGAGTGGGTGGGCGGAGCAATCCCCCATTCGCCAAGAGAGCGGCTGTCCTGAGCGTCCCTAGGGGCCTCTATGACCTCCAAATCAGATCTTCTATCGAGCACCGCCATTGAGACGGTGAGCGACCCGATTGCGGCCGACTTCCGCAACTTCCTCTGGCTCGTGTGGCAGCACCTCAATCTGCCCGAGCCCACCCCCGTCCAGTACGACATCGCGCGCTACCTCCAGAAGGGGCCGAAGCGCTGCGTGATCGAGGCGTTCCGAGGTGTCGGCAAGAGCTGGGTCACCTCCGCCTTCGTTTGCTGGCTGCTCTACCGCAACCCTCAGCTCAACATCATGGTGGTGTCCGCCGCCAAGGACCGCGCGGACGCCTTCTCAACGTTCACTAAGCGGCTCATCCACGAAATGCCCGAGCTGCAACACCTGCGCCCACGACCGGGCCAGCGTGACAGCAACATCGCCTTCGACGTGGGGCCGGCAGGCGCGAGCCAGTCGCCCTCCGTGAAGTCGGTCGGCATCACCGGCCAGCTCACCGGCTCCCGCGCGGACGTGATTATCGCGGATGACGTGGAGAGCCTTAACAACGCCATGACGGTCACCATGCGGGACCTCCTGGCCGAACGCATCAAAGAGTTCGACGCCGTGCTCAAGCCCGGTGGCCGCGTGATCTACCTCGGCACCCCGCAGACGGAAATGTCCATCTACAACCGGCTCCCCGAGCGCGGCTACGAGATCAGGATTTGGCCGGCGCGCGTGCCCGAGAACCCGGACAAGTATCACGGGAGGCTTGCGCCCTTCGTCGTGGACATGATCGTCCGTGGCGCGCAGGCCCGCGACCCAGTGGACCCGTTGCGCTTCCACGACCTCGACCTCATCGAGCGCGAGGCGAGCTATGGGCGCTCCGGCTTTGCCTTGCAGTTCATGCTCGACACCTCGCTGTCGGACGCCGACCGCTACCCGCTCAAGTTCCGCGACCTCATCGTGACTTCTGTGGACCCGCGCATGGCCCCCTCCAAGCTCGTGTGGTGCAACGACCCCGACCGCATGTACCTCGACCTCCCTATGGTTGGCCTCAACGGCGACCGCTTCTTCCGCGCCATGTGGGCCGCGAAGGAAATGGAGGAGTTCACGGGGGCGGTCATGGTCATCGACCCATCGGGCCGAGGCAGGGACGAGACGGCCTACGCCGTGGTGAAGAGCCTCAACGGGTTCCTCTACTGCACCGCCTCGGGCGGCTTCGTGGACGGCTACACTGAGGCGACCCTCAAGGCCCTCTCGGTCGTCGCGGCTCGCGAAAAGGTCAACCACGTGATCGTGGAGGCGAACTTCGGTGACGGCATGTTCACCCAGCTCCTCAAGCCGGTGATGAACCGCGTCCACCCGGTGACAATCGAGGAGGTGAAGCACTCGGTCCAGAAGGAGCGCCGCATCTGCGACACCTTAGAGCCGATCATGAACCAGCACCGGTTGGTGATCTCCGAGGCGGTCATCAAGGCAGACGCGGCCTGCGAGGAGCCGACCCGCCAGCTCATGTACCAGCTTGCCCGCATCACCCGTGACAAGGGCGCGCTAGGCCACGACGACCGCCTGGACGCTCTGGCCATGGCCGTGGGCTACTGGGCCGAGAGCATGGCTCGCGACACGGACAAGGCCCACGAAGAGCACTTGGAGAAGCTCCGGGACGAAGAGCTGGAGGCATTCATCAACCTCGCGTGCTTCAACGGCATGCGGGAGGAGGCTGCCCAGAACTGGGCCGAATGAACAGGGGAGGGGGCTAGACGGCCCCTTCCCACCCCCAAATCGATTACCCCTCCCCCTAGGAGGGGCTGGGTTTGACATAGTTATAGGTGGCCTCGGAAAGTGGCCTCTTAGGTGGTCCCATAAAGGGGGCCTGACGTGAGACTGACGTGGTGTTCGATGTGGGCAGGGAGGGAGACCCCCGCTGCTCACTTCCAACAGCACAGCCCCGTAGCGCCTGACTTCTTCTCGGAGCTGGCGCTCCTCCAAGAAGTCAACCCTCAGTGGGTCCCATAGAGGAGCCCGCTAGGTCCAGCATCGTCTGGTCGAAGGGCATGCACTGGTAGGTCCAGTCGGGATGCTCCCCCCGCAGCTCCTCCACCTTGGTGGCACACTCCGCTGGGGTCATGAAGCCCAACGTCTGGGCAGCCACCTCAATGGTCCCATCGGCCCCCTGCGCGGTGAGCAGGATGAGCAGCAGTGCGGTGGCCATCAACGGGATGGTCGCAGGGCCACTAGCAGGGCCGTGAGGCCGTAGATCAGCACCAGCCCAAGCCCGATGCCTTGCACGGCCACGGGCCAGCCCCATGGGTTGCCGAGGAACACGCCGGCACCGAACGGGACCACGAAGAATGCCGAGAAGAGGAACAGAGCGGGCAAGTGAAGTGGCCTCCTAGGGGACCAGCTTTGTTTACCGCAAAAATGCGAGCCGGCACAATCGAACGAGAAGCCGCGCGTTTCCCCCCGTGGGGGTCGTCCTGGGCGGCTCGGGGCACCATCGGGCCTCCTCTCGCCACGCCGTACGCCACCGCATTGGGGCAACGCCTAGGGGATGCTGGGGTGGCAACGGATGCTGATAGCATTTGCCCACCTTGTGGTGCGGTCTAGGTGGCCCGTTACAGCGGCGTGACAGAAGATGAACGCGGCTCGCTTGCTTGCCTGAGAGCTGGGGTGTCTATTCGTTTTCGCCGCCTCGCATGGTGCACCCTATGGCCACCCTCACGGGGCACGCTAACGCTGACGCTATGGGGCAGGGCATGCGCAACCTATGGGCCACCATCGGGGCAGTGACATGGCTAGCAGGTCTCGTCATGGTCGCGGGCCTCATCACGTGGCGCTTGATCGTCGCCGCGCTGGATTGGCTAGGGTGCATGGTCGCGCCTCTTGCGCTGGCATGGTGCTAGACCGGCCCCGAGCGGGGGAGCGTGTCGCAAATCGCCCAGGCAACGTGGCCACCCAAATCAGCACCCAAATCACCCCACTGATTTGCACCTAGCGCCACCCAAATCAGCACCCCAAACACGCCACATCGGGCACGCCACAAGGGCCATTCTCCAATTATTTTTGTGGGGCTCAACACCTGGGGATTGCTGGGGTGAGCGGCGTTCTACTAACCACGCCACGCAACGGAATTGCATTTTCCGTGTTGACTGATCTATGCACCATCGCATAGAACGGTGGCCAAGCAAGACGCTAACGCCTTCGCTGGGACGCCTGAAACGGGGTCAGTTCTTTGACAGTGTGAAGAGACCTAATCCCCCGCAAAGCGCCGTGAGGCGTGGCTTAGCCGGGCGGGGCAGATAGGCGGATAGTCGCCCAGTGAAGCGCTGGGCCTGATGAGGGGCACGCATGCCCGAAACTATCCACCATCGCATAGGATACACGCAAATGGCCACGCATGACGAAGTTGCCCACAACTGGGCGCACCAGACTGGGCGCAAGCAGAACGGTCCCAACATGCACTATCGGGATACCGTGGTTTTCTCCTACGGGTCGCACTTCCCGATTGCCCGTTACGTTCCCGATGCAAGCGGTGCCCGCGTGGTGCTCTTCAACTCGGCGTCCTACTCGGTGAGCACGTCCAAGCATCAGGGCAAGGTGAGGCGCGCAATCCCTCACGGGGTGACAGTGTTCACGGTGCCGCGCCTCGGGCTCAATGGGTACGGCTGGGACCATGAGCACGCCGCGAACCACGCCCACCTGCTAGCAGAGGCGGAACAGGCGTTCACCTTGGCGACGAAGGCCCGCAAGTATGGCCCGATGCACCTAGAGCGTGCCGAGCGGTTCATCGGCATGGCCAATGCCTACAGTGACGCCTTCGGGCTGGGCAAGCCGGTGGCCACCATGCCCGCGAACATGGAAGAGGTGCGGGCCAATGTCGCGGCCCGTGAGGCGGCAGAACGTGAGGCACGCCGCGCGGCTGATGAGGCACGCGCCAAGCGGGCGGCAGAGGTTGAGGCCCAGCGCACCGAGCAGGCTATGGAATGGGTCAAGGGTGAGCGAGACCACGCGCCCCACACCTCTCTGCCCTATGTGCGGGTCAAGGGCGACACGCTGGAAACCTCCTACGGGGCCAAGGTGCCGCTAACCGCCGCGCTGGGGGTCTTCCGGCTGGCCGAGCGGTGCGCCGAGCGGGCCACGGCGTTCACGCCTGATGAGACCATCAAGCTAGGCGACTTCCGGCTGGACCACATCAGCCCCGAAGGCACCATCCGCGCCGGTTGCCACCTCATTCCGCTGGACCGCGCCCGCATGGCCGCAAGCCTCGCCGGTTTGGCCTGATCTATCCACCATCGCATGCGAAACCTAGGGGGCCATGAAGGTCCCCGATGGTCGCCCTATGGGTCGCGCCTAGGGCCTGATGAGCAGCGCACCAAAAGGAATAGAGCAATGTTCTCCAAAGGCTTTGGCCGCTACGTGGTCGAGGGCGACGCTATCGCTTGCGAGGTGGACGGGTTCACGGTCACCGCGACCCTGTACCGCGACGATTGCGGCGATAGGCCCGATGAGCGGCAGGACGGTTTCTGGCCCAGCCTCGACCCCCAGTCTGCCGGGTACATCGGCCCGAAGAGCAAGCGCACCCTCGCGCGCCACTGGGCCAAGGCGAAGCGTGTCATGGATGCTTGGCTGGCCGATGAGTGGCACTACTACGGGGTGAGCCTCACGGTTGAGCGCGAGGACGTTAAACTGGTCCACCGCTATGAGGTGGCCCTGTGGGGCATTGAGGGCAACTACCCGGACGACGACAACGCCTATCTCGGGGAAGTCGCAAACGAGTTGCTGGACGAAGCGCTGGGCATGGCCCGTGAGCGTATCTCCCGCCTGTGCGCCGCGTGACGCCATGGAGCACATCAGCGCGGAAACCGTGACGTTTGGCGTCCTCGTCATCGGCACCCTCTTGCTCTGCCTCGCGGCATGCTTCGTGCCGTTCGACGCCGATTAGAACAACATTGCGAAACGGTCCAAGGGGCCGTCGCGTGGGGGTCGCGCCTCACGCCTGATGAGCAAGCGTAAAGCCCGAGAAAGGCACACCCATGTCCCTATCTATCCACCATCGAATTTCTATCGCGGACGGCGCAAAGAACCGCGCCGAGATCGCCCTCGCGGCACTCGAAGCCCGCGACCCGCATGCCGCCCTCGGGGTGAGCGGACGCCGCCTGCAAAAGGTGATCGAGGACGCCCGCGCCGAACTGCGCTACCTCGGGGACCTCGCCATGGTCGCGCGGCACCTCTGGAACGGTGCAGCATGAGCCGGTCCCTCCGCGTTCTCGTCGCCTGCGAGTTCTCAGGCACCGTGCGCCGCGAGTTTGCCGCACTGGGCCACGACGCATGGTCCTGCGACCTGCTTCCATCGGATGACCGTTCTAATCACCACATCGTCGGTGACGTGCGGGACATTCTCAATGACGGCTGGGACCTGTTGATGGTCGCCCACCCGCCGTGCACGCGCCTCTGCAACTCCGGGGTGCGCTGGCTCAACGTGCCGCCTCCGGGTCGCACCCTCGAAAGCATGTGGGCCGAACTGGACGAAGGCGCGGAGCTTTTCTCCGCGTGCTGGAACGCCCCCATCGAGCGTATCGCGGTCGAGAACCCCGTGATGCACAAGCATGCCAAGGCGCGTATCCGCAACTACGCCGAGCCCGCGCAGAGCATCCAGCCGTGGCAGTTCGGCCATGGCGAGTGCAAGCGCACCTGCCTGTGGCTCAAGGGCCTGCCGCCCCTCATCCCTACCAACGTGGTCGCGGGCCGCGAGCAGCGCGTGCACCTCATGCCGCCCGGTCCCGACCGATGGAAAGAGCGGTCCCGCTTCTTCCCCGGCATTGCCAAGGCGATGGCCGAGCAGTGGGGCGGCTGGGCAGAGGAGTGGATGGCAGCATGATCGTCCTCCCAATCCTCCCCTCAGATCACCACAACGGCCCCAATTGCGGGGTCACTGCGGTGGCCGTTCTCGCGGGCGTGCCCTTCGACCTCGCATGGGAGACCGTGCGCCGCCTCGACCCCAAGCGCTCGCCCCGGTGGCGCGGCACAACGTGGTGGTACGAGCAGCGGGCCGCGCTGCGCCACCTCGGGGCCAAGGTCGAGGAACTGCCACACAAGGGCATGACGCTCGCCAAGTTCGCGGACCAGCACACGGTCAAAGGTGCCGCCTATCTCGTCAACGTCACGAGCCACTGCATGGCCCTGATCGACGGTGTTCTGGTGGACCAGCGCGGCCCCATGCCGGTGGCCGAGCACCCCGCGCGCCGACAGCGGGTCAAGTACTCGGCGCGGGTCACGCCGCCCGTAGGTGGTCCCCCCAACCACGATTAGGCAGCCGCTAGAGCGGCATTGCGAAACGCCTCCCGGCTCCGGCTGGGGGCGTCGTCCACGGGTCGCGCCGTGGGCCTGATGAGCAGCGACACACCCAACATTGGAGACGACTATGCACGACCGCATTGAGGCGGGCGACAGCACCTTCGCGCGCCCCTCTACCACCGCCCTCAAGGACCGGCTGGCTGAGCTACAGCTCGACCGCGCCGTGACCCTCATGGCCGACGACTTCGCCATGACTAACGGCAGCGTCCGCAAGATCGACCGCCAGATGGACGCGATCAGGAACCAGCTCCGCGACATGGAAGCGGCGGCGAAGGTCGAGGGGAGGGGGTGATGGTCATGTCCATCATGGCCGGGTCGCTGGCCGTCCTCTGCCTCTGCATCGGCGCGTGGTCGCAGGGCAAAGGTGCCGAGGCATTCTTCATCGCCCTGGCCGCGCCGCTCGCCTCCGGGGTCATCCTCGGGGTCACGGCGCTGATCGTAGGGGGCCTCTCGTGAGCCCCTTCGGCAACCGCTACCGGGCGCTCCGGCCGCGTCACCGTAAGGGAATGGTGCTGGTCCTGTTCGAGGACCGCATCACCGGGGACAGGTTTGCGTTCCCCTTGATAGGACAAAATTCCTACGATACAACCTTCGGCACGGAAGAGGAGCCGGGGGTTGAAGGTGTAGGCGAGGGACAATTCTACAGGCGTGCGAAGGGGTCCCTTTGTCGCACCCTTGATGTATCCGCTATCGCATAGATATGCGGAACTGGGACAGACCCTTCCTTGGGACCGGGAGGGTTCGTTGATTGCTCGAAAGGTCGAACGATTGTTCACTTCATACTTTAGGCTACCCTTCCATCTCGGCAGCGTTTTCGTCGAGACCCTCACGGTCAACGTGGGTTTCGGCCTCGAACGGCACCCGCAGGACCTCATCATCTACCTTTGGCGGGTCCAGATCACGGCCTCTGATGAGCGGGATAGGGGGAAGCCTTCACCCAACACCTTGCGAGCACTGGACGAAGCGGCTACCGTTCCACCCTCGCATAGGTCCGCGAATAGGAAATTTAGCCATGGCCACCAAGAAGGATGGACTGGGGAGCGGTGCTGCGCCGACTGCGACTGCTGCCGGAAACCACTCAACGATAACGAGGGCGCTGGCCCTCATCAGAATGTTCCGTCAACTGTCGGGCGAAATGCCCATGCAACAGGCTGACATTCTGCTCACCATCGCGGGCTCTCCCGGACTGACGATGGGGGACGTGTCGAAGGCCACCGGCCTTTCGCAGTCGTCCGTGTCGCGGAATGTCGCCGCGCTCTCGACCTTCCATCGCCTCGGGCAGCCCGGCATGGGATTGGTCACGGCGGAGGTTGACCCGCGCGAGCCGCGCCGCCGCGTGCTCTTCCTCACTACCACGGGGCAAGTGCTCGTGACACGGCTCATGCGCACCTACGACCCCAACTTCTCCCTCGGGGCGGACATTGATGCCCGCCTCGGAATGAGCGTCGTTCGGGTCGGTGAGGAAGCTGGTCGGCGTGGGCCTGGGGCCAACGTGAAGGTCCCTAAAATCACCCCCTAGGGTGGTGCGCGTGGAGGGACTTGAACCCCCACGCCTTACGGCGGCAGGACCTAAACCTGCTGCGTCTACCATTTCGCCACACGCGCAACGATGGAGGGACTATGACAGTCGTCCAGCGTGGTCAATCATTTCAGGCCACGGTCTACTACTCGAAGATCAAGCCCGGTCGGTGGAGGCGGCAGTTCCCCACCGAGATCGAGGCGAAGCGCTGGGAGCTGGACAGCACCGAGGCGCTACAAGCTGGCCGCTTGCCCGACATGGGCGAGGGGTCGAACACGCTCGGCCACAGCTTCCGCCCCACCACGGTGGGCGACCTCATGGAATACAAGTGCCGGCACCACTGGGGCAACATGAAGGGCGGCAAGTCGGCCTGCGCCAACGCCCGCCACATGGCCAAGATACTCGGCCCCGAGACGCCGCTCGGCAAGGTGGACAAGATCGCCATTGACCTCGCGGTCGAGGAACTGCGCAAGCAGGGATACCCCGAGAGCACCATTAACAAGAAGCTCTCGACGGTACGCTTTGCCTTTGACGAGGCGGTCAAGGACGGCTGGCTGGCGAAGGCCCCATCTGTGCCGTTTTTCAAGCAGGGCGAGGGGCGCATGAAGGTGTTCACGCCGGCCGAGGAAAGGGCTCAGCTCGACTGGTGCCGGGCGACCGGGGACATGGAGCTGGAGGACTACATCGTCACCAGCTACGACCTCGGATGGAGGCAGGCGGAGGCCCTCACGTGCAAGCCACGCAACCTGGAAACGGATACCTACGTGGTCACCCTCTGGGGGCAGACTACGGACGTGGACAACGGGACCAAGGCCGGCAACACGCGGCGCATCCCGCCGACCCCGAGGGTGAGGGCCATCCTCGAACGCCGCGCCGAGGGCAGGGGTCCCAACGCCCCCATCTTTGACATGGACCAAGACGAGTTGCAGCGGCGCTGGGGCCGCATGCGGACGGCGCTAGGCTTCGCCCTCGACCCCGAGTGGGTGCCGCACGCCATGCGCCACACGTTCTGCTCGCGGCTGGTCAACGACCACAACGTGAACGTCGCCGTTGTCCAGAAGCTCGCCGGCCACCTCCGCATCGAGACGACGCTCAAGTACGTCCACGTCGATGAGCGCGCCATGGAGAAGGCCATCGCAGCCCTTGCGGGACAACGGAATAGCGTCTATTCCCCCACGCCACAAAGCAACCCGGCTGCGCCACACGCCACTGTGGCTAGCCACATCACCCAAGTGGCGGATACTATAGATCAGGAGACGGCAGCTAACGGTATGGAATTGCAGGGAAAAGCGGCCTGAGTTTTCGAGCCCCTTTACCTTTAGGTTCCGTCGCCGCAAGGCGTGTAGGTTCAAGTCCTATCACCCGCACCAGCTCGCCGGTTTCCCGTCCGCCTCGGCACCACGAAACACAAACGGAATGTCTCTATGCAGGTCACCGAAACCCTCAATGAAGGCCTGAAGCGCAAGCTGAGCGTGGTCATCCCCAAGAACGACCTTAGCACCCGGCTCGACGCTCGCCTCGGTGAGCTCAAGGACCGCGCCAACATCAAGGGCTTCCGGCCCGGCAAGGTGCCGACCACCTACCTCAAGAAGGTCTATGGCAAATCGGCCATGGCCGAAGTGATGCAGGACGCCATCAACGCCACCGTCTCGAATGCGCTGACCGAGCGCTCCGAGCGCGCCGCGGCGCAGCCCAAGGTCGACCTGCCGGAAGACCAGAGCGTCCTCAACCAGGTGCTCGATGGCGAATCCGATCTGAGCTTCGACGTCTCCTACGAAGTCCTGCCGGCTGTCGAGCTGATGGACTTCCATGGCCTCAAGCTCGACCGTCCGGTGGTTGAGATCGCCGACGCCGATGTCGACAAGGAAATGCAGCGCGTGTTCCGCCAGAACCGCGGCTACGAGCCCAAGGGCGAAGACGGCGTCGTCGAGACCGGCGACAATCTCGGCCTGAGCTTTGTGGGCAAGATCGATGGCAAGCCCTTCGCGGGCGGCTCGTCGGACCACGCCCACCTGATCGTCGGCTCGGGCGACTTCATCCCCGGCTTCGAAGAGCAGCTCGTGGGCATGAAGAAGGCAGAGACCCGTCAGGTCAGCGTGACCTTCCCGGGCGACTACCAGAATGAGGAGCTGCGCAACAAGGCAGCGGTCTTCGACGTAACCATCCTCCACATCGATGCTCCCAATGCCGGCGAGCTCAACGACGATTTCGCCAAGCGCCTGGGCCTTGAGAGCCTCGAATCCCTGCGCTCGACGGTGAAGGACCAGATGACCGCCGCGCTCGCGTCGATGAGCCGCCAGGCCATCAAGCGGCAGATCCTTGATGCACTCGACGAAGGCCACAAATTCGACGTGCCGCAGCAGCTCGTCGAAGCTGAGTTCAACACCATCTGGGAGCGCGTGAAGCACGAGGTCGAGCATCACGGCAAGAGCTTCGAGGACGAGGGCACGACCGAAGAGGAAGCCCGCGCCCAGTACCAGAAGATCGCTGAGCGCCGCGTGCGCCTCGGGCTGGTGGTTGCCGAGATCGGCAACAAGAACAATGTCGAGGTGACCGAGGACGAGCACCAGCAGGCGCTCATCGCCGAAGTCCGCCGCTTCCCCGGCCAGGAACAGCAGGTCTACGACTACTACCGCAAGAACCCGCAGGCTCTCGCCGGCCTCCGCGCTCCGGTGTTCGAGAACAAGGTCGTCGACTACGTCGCTGAACTCGCGACCCAGACCGACAAGGCCATGACCCGCGAAGAACTGGCCGCCATCATCCAGGACGAGGGCGACGCCGTCCCCGAGGAGCATCACCACGATCATTGATCGGGTGGCGCGAGCTCAATCCAAAGGCCGCCTCCGGGCGGCCTTTTCGTTTCATGCGGGCCATGAGGGAGGGCAGCACTCGCCCGCGCCCTCGTGTTACACTCTCCCATGCATGAGCTTCTCGCTCCCGCCGAAATGTCCCGCGCCGACCAACTGTCCGGCGTCCCCTTGCCTGCGCTGATGGAGACGGCGGGCCGAGCGGTAACCGACGAGATATTGCGCCGCTACGGCAAGCGGCAGGTCATCGTCTATTGCGGCCCCGGCAACAATGGCGGCGACGGCTTCGTCGTCGCACGGCAGCTTCGCGACGCCGGCTGGCGGGTGGAGACGAGGCTCGTCGGTGAGCGGTCGAAGCTGAAGGGTGACGCTGCTGCCAACGCCGCTCGCTGGGGCGACATGGAGGGGGACCTCGATGACATCGGCCTCATCGTCGACGCCCTGCTCGGGGCCGGTCTCGACCGTGACGTGACCGGCGAGATGGGGCACATCATCGCGCAGATCAATGCGAGCGGCGTTCCAGTTGTCGCGATCGACGTTCCATCCGGTATCGACGGCGGCACTGGACAGGTGCGCGGCACCGCTGTCCGCGCCGATCTCACCGTAACCTTCTTCCGCAGGAAGCCGGGACACCTGCTGCTGCCCGGTCGAGAGCATTGCGGCGAGCTCGTCGTCGCCGACATCGGCATCGCACCCCGGGTGCTCGATGAGATTGGGCCGGCGGTCTTCGAGAACACGACCGCCCTGTGGTCGCTGCCTCGGCCCGGGCTCGACGCGCATAAATATGCGCGCGGCCACTGCGTCGTCGTCTCCGGCGGTCCACTGCAGACCGGGGCGGCCCGGCTCAGCGCCACGGCGGCGCTGCGCGCCGGGGCAGGGGCCGTCACCCTCGCGGGCAGCGAGGACGCCCTGCGCGTTCACGCCGCGCACGTCACGGCGATCATGCTCAAGCCTCTTGGCACCGACGACGAGTTCCGCGACCTGGTCTCGGGCAAGCTCGATGCGGTTGTCATCGGCCCGGCTGCCGGCGTCACCGATGCTACGCGCTGGCGCACGCTCGCGATCCTCGCCCATGCTCCAGCCGCCGTTCTCGATGCCGACGCGATGACCGTGTTCAAGGACGATCCGGATGCGCTGTTCACCGCCATCAAGGCGAGGACCGACCGTCCCGTGATCCTCACACCGCATGAAGGCGAGTTCGCGCGCCTGTTCGGCACGCTCGAGGGATCGAAGCTCGACCGCGCCCGCGCCGCCGCTGCCCGCTCCGGCGCCGTCGTCATCCTCAAGGGAGCCGACACCGTCATTGCCGCCCTGGACGGTCGGGCCGCGATCAATGCCAATGCCCCGCCCGGCCTCGGCACCGCCGGTTCCGGCGACATCCTCGCCGGCATTGCCGGATCGTTCCTCGCGCAGCAGATGCCGGGCTTCGACGCCGCCTGCGCCGCCGTCTGGATTCACGCCGAGGCAGCCAACCAGTTTGGAGAGCAGGGCCTGATCAGCGAAGACCTGTCGGACCTGATCCCGCTCGCCCTCGACGCCGCCCTGTCATGAGGCGCGAGCGCAGCGAGCCTTGAAGGATCACCAGCTCACATCCAGCCGCTCCAGCCCGTGGAAGTGGTACACATTGTTGTAACGCGGTTCTGATGCGAGCTTGAGACCGGGCAGGCGCCGGAACAGCGTCGCCATGGCGACCTGCAGTTCGATGCGCGCCAGCGGGGCGCCGATGCAGAAGTGGATGCCGGCGCCGAAGCTGACATTCTGTCCGTCGGTGCGGAACGGATCGAACCGGTCGGCATCCTTGAAGCGCACCGGGTCGCGATTGGCCGCGCCCAGCATCAGGCCGATCACCTCGCCCTGCTTGAAGTGCATGCCGTCGTAGTCGAGATCGCTGAGCGCATAGCGCGTGAACATGTGGAGCGGCGCGTCGTAGCGCAGGCATTCCTCCACCGTCGCCGCGGTCTGCGTGTCATCCGCGAACAGCGCTGCGGAATCGAGCCCGCTCTCGAGGATCGTCTTCACGCCATTGCCGGTGGTGTGCACCGTCGCCTCGTGTCCGGCATTGAGCAGCAGGATCGCGGTCGAGACGACCTCCTCCTCGTTCAGCTTCTGCCCGTCCACTTCCGAGGTCAGCATGTGGGTGAGGAGGTCCTCGCGCGGCGCGCGCTTGCGCTCGGCGATCACCTCACGGAGATAGGCCATGAAGTCCTCGGACGCCTGGTTGGCGTCGAGCTCGGTGTCACGCGTGACGCCGAACATGTACATCTGGACCATGCGGTTGGACCAGGCGAGCAGCTGTGGCGCCATCTCGGCGGGCAGGCCGATCATCTCGGCGATCACGATCGCCGGGATCGGCGCGGCGAAGGCCTTGATCAGTTCCACGCCGCCATCGGCCTGGAACCCGTCGATCACCTCATTGGCCAGTCTCTCGATGCGTGGCCGAAGCTGTTCGACGTTGCGCGACACGAAGGCGCGGTTGACGAGAGTGCGCAGCCGGGTATGCGCCGGCGGCTCGAGCGCCAGCAGCGAGTACTTTTCGGTCAGGTCGAATGCCGCGGTGTGATCCTTGGGTGGTGGCCAGCCGAGGTCCTCACGGCTCGCCACATGCAGGATCTGCCGGCCGAACCGCTTGTCGCGGAGCAGGGCATTCACCTCCTTGAAGCCAGTGAAACACCAGTGGCCATAATCCTCCCACACGAAGGTGGGCGTGCCATCGTGGAGGGCAGCATAGAAGGCGTAGGGGTTCTGGTAGAAAGCGGCGTCGCGCGGCTTGGCGGTGGCGCGGCGGGTGGAGGCGTCGATGCTGAAGGCGGTCATGGCGCCTATCTGCGCCTGGCATGAAATGCAGTGCAAGAGCCGCCTTGCCTCGGCGCGCAAAATCGCTAGGAGGGGCGGGGCGAACAGTTAAGTGGAGCCGCCCATGAGCGATCTCACGCTGGCCGAGGCGACGGCCAACATCTACACCTCGATCAAGAACGACAATGCCGACCTCGACCTCCACATCGCGGCGCTCAAGGCGGCGATGCAGCGCGAGGGACAGAAGGAAGCGGTGTTCGAGGTCGCGCGGCTCGCCCAGCCCAACCGGGCTGGCCGCAAGTTGTTCGAGGCCTATTTCCGCAAGAAGGGCGTGCCGGTCAAGTTTGCCTAGCCGGCGTCAGAAGTCGAAGAAGTCTTTCACCTCGCCGACCTTGCGGTCCCACTGCTTGAGGTTCTGCTCGAACACCTGCTGTGACACGCCCTGGTAGGTCGAGAACGTGTAGTCGAGCGCCGGATCGCGGTCGCGGTCGAGCGAGACGCGGCCGCTGATCTCCTTGGCGTTCCACTCATTGGCTTTTTCGAGTGTCGTGCCGTCGGTCAGGTCCATCGCGTAGACGAAAAGCAGCGTGTAGCATTCCGTCATGTCGTTGGCGCAGTCGTAGAAGTCGATATAGGTCGGTGATCCCGAGAGTTGCACCTTGATCGAGCTGCGGCCGGGGTCGGTCTTGCTCAGTTCGGCGCCCTGGTAGCCGGCCGCCGTAAGCGCATCGATGATGCTCTGCGGGTCCATTGCCGTTACCAGTTTGTCCTGCGCCAGCGCAGGCGCTGCGCAAAGGGCCGCGATGACCGCGGCGGCGGCAAATACGGTGCGTTTCATGACAATCCCCAGTTAGCCCCCACGCTAGGTTTTGCTGCGCCCGTGCGGCGCCGTCAAGGCGGGCGCGGAGCAGTCTGGCGAGGCTCCGTGTCTCTCAGTTTGCGCCAGCGCAAGGAGTCCCCACCGACGCGGCGCTAGGCCTCGTATGGGCAATGCGGGGGCGCGTGGGTGATGCAGAGAATTCGGGCACGGATGCGGTCCCGGCCGCTGGAGGCGTTCGGGCCGGCCCTTGCGGCCGTGCTGCAGCCCATGCTCGACCGCATCGAGGTGGTGTGCTCCAAGCGTATCCCCTTCTTCGACGTGACCTCGGTGCAAACCGCGCTCGAACGGGCCGGCAAGAAGGTTGTCCTGTCGACACTCTCTGAGGTCACCGTTGCCGCCGATCGACGGGCCGTCCGCGACGCTTGCGGCGTGCCCGACTGCGAGATCGAGGTCAACGACGCGGCGGCCTTCGAGAGCCTGGCCGGCCGCCCCTTCCGCATCGGCCAACTGCTCAACTGCTACAATGAGGAAGTGCTGCGCTTCCTCGCCGGTCGCGGCGCCACCCATGTCTGCCTGCCGCCCGAAATGCCGCTCGCTGCGGTGGAGGTCATGGCGCGCACGGCCGAGAGTCTCGGCATCACCACCGAGGTCCAGGTGTTCGGTCGCGCCTCGCTGGCCCTGTCGGCGCGCTGCTACCACGCTCGCGCGCATGGCCGGGTGAAGGACAATTGCCAGTTCGTCTGCGAGCGCGATCCTGACGGGCTCGACCTCAGGACCGTCGACGGCGACGACTTCCTCGCCATCAACGGCATCCAGACCCTGTCCTGGCGCTACCTGAACCTCAGCCGCGAGGTGGGTCGGCTGCGCGATGTCGGCGTGACCCATCTGCGCCTGTCGCCCCACAGCTTCGACATGGCGGGCATCGCCGGGGTGTTCGCCGGCCTGTGTTCCGGCCGGCTGGCAGCGGATGTGGCGGACGAGCAGCTCGCGGCGCTCGCGCCGTCCGCCGTGTTCGCCAATGGTTTCGCCCACCGGCAGCCGGGCTATCTCCGGGTCTAGCTCGCAGCGGGTTGGGCGGCGCCCGGCCGGGCGTTAGCCACAACCCTGTGCCCGCCTTGTTGGACGCCACAGTCCCGCCTATCTCTGCCTTTACCGGGCCTTAACGCGGCCTCGTCTCACCTCGGCCATGCGGGCCGGCGATTCGGCAAAATCCACAGCTCAGGGGCATCAGGACCATGCGTGATCCTATCGACACCTTCACCAACTACCTCGTGCCCACGGTGGTCGAGCAGACCAACCGCGGCGAGCGCGCCTTCGACATCTATTCGCGCCTCCTCAAGGAGCGCATCATCTTCGTGACCGGGCAGGTCGAGGACGGCATGGCCTCCCTGATCGTCGCCCAGCTTCTCTTCCTCGAGTCCGAGAACCCGAAGAAGGAGATCAACATGTACATCAACAGTCCCGGCGGCGTGGTGACCTCGGGCCTGGCGATCTACGACACCATGCAGTTCATCCGCCCGCCGGTGGCGACCCTGTGCACCGGGCAGGCGGCCTCGATGGGCTCGCTCTTGCTCGCGGGCGGCGCCGCGGGCATGCGCGGCTCACTGCCCAATTCGTCGGTCATGGTCCACCAGCCCTCGGGCGGCTATCAGGGGCAGGCGACCGACATCCTGATCCACGCCCAGTTCACCGAGAAGCTGAAGCGCCGGCTCAACGAAATCTACGTCAAGCACACCGGCAAGGACTACGAGACGGTCCACAATGCTCTCGAACGCGACCGCTTCATGAGCCCCGAAGAGGCCAAGGAGTTCGGCATCATCGACCAGATCTTCGAAAAGCGCGCCGTTCCCGAAGGCGCGACTGCCTAAAATTCGGCGCGTTAAGGTTGCCGAGAAGGGCCTATGGAGTGTGACACTCCTGTCATTGTGACCTGCCGGACCCCTCGCTAAGGTCGGCCCGGCAACATATTCTTTAAGTCTCGCGCGTTAGCCTTGATGAATGCGCGGGTAGGCGGGGCGGGTGGCCCCGATGGAGTGACGGATGTCCAAAGAATCTTCCACCGGCGAAAGCAAGAACACGCTGTATTGCTCGTTCTGCGGCAAGTCTCAGCACGAAGTTCGCAAGTTGATCGCCGGTCCGACTGTGTTCATCTGCGATGAATGCGTCGAACTCTGCATGGACATCATCCGCGAGGAAAACAAAACCTCGATGGTGAAGTCGACCGAGGGCGTTCCGACGCCCCTCGAAATCTTCAAGGTGCTGGACGATTACGTGATCGGCCAGGCGCGCGCCAAGCGGAATCTCTCGGTCGCCGTGCACAACCACTACAAGCGGCTGCAGCACGCCACCAAGAATCAGGACGTCGAGCTCGCCAAGTCCAACATCCTGCTGGTCGGCCCCACGGGCACCGGCAAGACGCTGCTGGCGCAGACGCTGGCGCGCATCCTCGATGTGCCGTTCACGATGGCGGACGCGACCACCCTCACCGAAGCCGGCTATGTCGGCGAGGACGTCGAGAACATCATCCTCAAGCTGCTCCAGGCCGCCGACTACAATGTCGAAAAGGCCCAGCGCGGCATCGTCTATATCGACGAAGTCGACAAGATCAGCCGCAAGTCGGACAACCCGTCCATAACCCGCGACGTGTCGGGCGAGGGCGTGCAGCAGGCCCTGCTCAAGATCATGGAAGGCACCGTTGCCTCCGTGCCCCCGCAGGGCGGCCGCAAGCATCCGCAGCAGGAATTCCTGCAGGTGGACACGACCAACATCCTGTTCATCTGCGGCGGCGCCTTCGCCGGCCTCGAAAAGATCATCGCCGCCCGCGGCGAGGGTTCGGGCATCGGCTTCTCCGCCGTGGTCAAGGACCCGCGCGATCGCCGCGTCGGCGATCTGCTCAAGGACGTGCAGCCCGAAGACCTCGTGAAGTTCGGCCTCATCCCCGAATTCATCGGCCGCCTGCCGGTCATCGCGACCCTCGAGGACCTCGACGAGCCCGCGCTCATCCAGATCCTCACCGAGCCCAAGAACGCGCTGGTGCGCCAGTACCAGCGGCTGTTCGCAATGGAAGACACCGAGCTCACCTTCCACGAAGACGCGCTCAAGGCGATCGCCAAGCATGCCATCGAGCGCAAGACCGGCGCCCGCGGCCTCCGCTCGATCATGGAAGGCATCCTGCTCGATACCATGTTCGATCTCCCCTCGCTCGAAGGCGTCGAGGAAGTAGTGATCTCCGAGGAAGTGGTGAACAACAAGGACGCGCGCCCACTCTACATCTACAGCGAGCGCAAGAAGGAAGAGCTCCCCGCCGCCAGCGCGTAAGGGACCTTTGACCGACCGAAATGCAGAACGCCGGGCTCGCTGAGAGCCCGGCGTTCGCACTTTGGGGGAAGGTTTGGGAGGCCGCTCCTCCGCCCCAAGCCGCTCGGCTCCCGGGCTAGCCGAGTTCGGCCAGTTCGGCCAGTTCGGCCCTGAGCCAGGCCAGCGACGCCTCGATCATCGGCCCGCCGGCCCCCTCGCATTCGATGCTGAGCACACCCGCGTAGCCGGCCGCCTTGAGCAGCTTAAGGCATTCGCGGATGCTGCCCGCGTTGACGCCGCCGCCCAGGCTGCAGGCGCTCACCGCGATGCCCGTCTGGCCGCCCAGCTTGGCCGCCGCCAGCGATTTTGACACGTCCTTGAGGTGGACGTGGCTCACCTTGTCGAGGAAGCGGCGCAGGAAGGCGACCGGGTCGCGCCCGGAGATGAAGGTGTTGCCGGTGTCCATGTTCATGCGCAGATAGTCGCTGCGCACGAACTCCAGCATGTGCGCCATCATCTCGGGCCGCGTGGTGAAGTGGCCGTGCGGCTCGATGTTGACGATGATTCTGTGGGCTTCGGCGACCTCGATGATCTGCTCGTAGCTGCGTTTCATCAGCGCCAGCGACTCGTCCTCGGTGAGGCCGGCCGGCATGTGGAGGCCATCCGTGGTGTCGACGCAGGGACTGCCGGCGTGGGCCGCCCAGGCGATCGACTTCTGCACATAGGGCACGCCCCGCAATGGGCCGTCGCTGCCCGACAGTGGGAACGCCGCGTCGACCTGGCTGAACGACACGCCATAGCGCTCCATTTTGCGGCGCAGCACGGCCGGGTCTTCGTAGAGCGCCACATGCGGCTGGTAGCCCAGCCCGTGGATCCAGCTTACCCCGTCGATCAGGCCGCATTCGATGAAATGGACATCGTTGGCTTCGGCCCATTGCAGGCACTGCTCGAACGACCAGTATGCAGAATTGAACGCATCGGTATGAAATCCGATCTGCATGAAGAGAGGCTCCCAACCATCTGGCTGTGCATCGTAATCTCGGATACACTTGCCCGTTTCGATGGCACCGACTATCGTTCGGGAGCAGGCTCGGCGCGTTCGAGTTTGCCGAGTGGGAGAAATCGAACATGCCGCTGGATGCCCGTCGCCGGGCCGAACGGCCCGCCGTCTTTCGCCGGCCCGGCGCGCTGCTCTACGCTGGCAACTGCCTCGATCTGCTGGCGGCTTCGGACCGCGGCGAGGTGGCGCTCGAGGCGTTCGCGCGCCGCGGCTATCCGGGCAAGGACCTCGGCAACGCGCTGCCCCAGGTCTGCTCCACCGGCTACTGGGACAGTACACGGCCGCAGGGCTGGGGCCTGCGCGAGCACTGCAACGAGGGCGTCAAGATCGGCGTGGTGGCGCGCGGCAGCCTCGACGTCCGCTTCGGCGCGCGCACCCACACGCTGACCGCCGGCGACATCCTCGTGGTCCGCCCGTGGGAACTGCACGCTATCGGCGCGCCGCATGTGGGACCCAGCCGTTATGTCTGGCTGCTGCTCGATGTCGGCGTGCGCCGGCCGCACGAGACGTGGACGTGGCCGGACTGGCTGGGCTGGACGCCCGGGGATCTCGCCGAGCTGACGCGGCTGCTGTCGCAATCGGGCAGCGCGATCTTTCGCGGCAACCGTGCGGTGATCGACGCCTTCGAGCGCATCGCGGCGCATGTCGAGGCGCCCACGCTCGAGCGGCGCGAGACGGCACTGCGACTGGCGCTGAGCGGTATGCTGCTCGAGGTCCGCGATGCGCTGGGCGAGGTGGAGCTGACGCTCGACCGCTCGCTGACCAGCTCGTACCGGACCGTCAGCATCTTCGTCGAGCGGCTGCGGGCCTCGCTCGCCGAGGACTGGACGCTGGACAGCATGGCCGCCGAATGCGCGCTCTCCAGAACGCAGTTCGCCAAGCACTTCCAGAAGATCACCAACATGACGCCGGCCCGCTATCTGCGCGAGATGCGACTCGAGTGCGCCCTCGATGTGCTCGCCACCGACCGCTCGCGGTCGATCACCGATGTCGCCTACGAGTTCGGCTTCGGGTCGAGCCAATACTTCGCGACGCAGGTACTGCGCTCGCGTGGTCATTCGCCCAGCGATCTGCGCCGCCGCGCTGTGACGCCGGCTGCCTGAGCGCCGGACCCGCCGCCATCACGATCGCGCGAGTCCGGCCGCTGCCCCGCCGCGCTTAACGCAACCTTAAGTTGATTGGGCAAAATGCCAGATGTGGCGCGCCGATGGGGCTCAGCGTCGCCACGCGTTGTGTATCGAGTACGAGGCCGTCATGTATCGCGTCGCCCCCTCCCGTCGTCATTTCATCCTGGGCGCCACCGCGCTCGTTGCTTCCGCAGCAATCGGTCCCGCCTTCGGCGCCAAGCTGTCGGACTTCGTCGATGCCACCTGGCAGACCGCGAAGTCGCGCGGCGTCTCGCGGAAGACGTTCGAGACGGCCATGGGCGGCTTCAAGCCGCTCAACTCGGTGCTCAAGCTCACCGGCAAGCAGCCCGAGTTCGTCAGCACCGCCGCCGATTACGTCGGCAAGCGCGTCGACGGGGCCAAGGCCGCGCAGGGGCAGGGGATGCGGGCCGAGTGGACGCAGACTCTAGCGGCCGTCTCCGAGCGCTACGGCGTGCAGCCGGAGGTTGTGCTTGCCATCTGGGGCATCGAAACCAATTTCGGCGGCTATATGGGGTCGACCAACACGGTCCATGGCCTCGCTACGCTCGCGCATGCCGGCTACCGCGCCGACTTCTTCGGGCAGGAGCTCATCACCGCGCTCGAGATCCTCGAGGCCGGCCATGTTGCGCCGAGGAACATGGTCGGTTCCTGGGCCGGCGCCATGGGCCATCCGCAGTTCATGCCGTCGAGCTTCATGAAGTACGCTGTCGACTTCAAGGGCGATGGCCACAAGGACATCTGGGGCTCAATCCCCGATGCACTCGCCTCGACCGCCAACTACCTCAAGTCCTTCGGTTGGCGGTCGGGCGAGACCTGGGGCTACGAGGTCGCGCTGCCGGCCAATTTCAACTACAACAATGTCTGGAACGACGCTTCAGCCAAACTGAGCGACTGGTCCGCCATCGGCGTCAAACGCGCCAATGGCAAGGCCTTCCCGCGTGGCGACGACGTGGCGAACCTCTATATGCCCATGGGCGGCAATGGCCCAGTCTTCGCCGTGCTGCCCAATTTCGGCGTCATCAAGCGCTACAACAATTCGTCGAGCTACGCGCTCGCCGTCGGCCATCTCGCCGACCGCATCCTGGGCAGCACCGGCTTCGTCAATGCGTGGCCGTCCGACACCGCCCTCAACAAGGCGCAGCGGGTCGAGTTGCAGGCCCGCCTGGGCAAGCGCGGCTACGATCTGGGGACGCCCGACGGCGTCATCGGCCCCAAGACCCGCGCCGCGCTCATGGACTTCCAGTCCCGGGCCGGCCTCACGGCGGACGGCTTCCCTTCGGGCAACGCGCTCAAGGCGCTGGGCTGACATCTTGGCGTGAGCCCGCCGGCCTGCCAATCTCGCCCCGTTCGAGGGCGAGGGGACGATGATGGCAAGTCTGGGTGTGGCGTTGGGCAGCGGCGGTGCGCGGGGCATTGCCCACATCGCCTATATCGAGGCCATCGAGGAAATGGGGCTGGCGCCGGCGCGCATTGCCGGCACCTCGATGGGCGCGCTGATCGGCGCGGGCTGGGCCAGCGGCATGAGCGGGCGCGACCTGCGCGACTATGTCTCGCGCGTCACCACAGTCGGCGAAACCATGAGCCGGTTGTGGTCGAGCGGCCAGCTCGGCGCACGCATTCAGGGCGATCCGCTGGCGGTCGTGGCGGCCTATCTGCCCGATGCCTTCCCCGCGGAATTCGCGCAGCTCAAGATCGCGTTCACGGCGGTATCGACGGACTATTTCCGCGGCGAGCAGCGGGCCTTCACCGATGGGCAATTGCACGCCGCTATTGCCGCGTCCATGGCGATCCCGGGACTGTTCACGCCCGTGCGGATCGAGGAACGGCTCTATATCGATGGCGGTACGGTCAACCCGCTGCCGGTCGATCACGTCAGGGCGGGCGCGGACATTGTTATCGCCATCGACGTCAACGGCCATGTCAACGAGCCGCCCGAAGGCGGGGTGGTCCCCACCGCCTTCGACATCGGCTTCGGCGCCACGCAGATCATGAGCCGCACGCTGGCGCGCAACGGCATCGCCAACTATCCGCCCGACGTCTTCGTCGAAGCGCCGGTCGCCGGTTTCCGCGTGCTCGAATTCTGGCGCGCGCCGGAGATTCTCGCCCGCGCCGACGCGGACAAAGACCGGTTCAAGCAAGAGCTCGCGGCTGCGGTCGAGCGGTTCGAAGCGCGCCGCTGAGCGGCCCCAGCACCTCGCCGAACAGGTCCTTGGGATCGTCGGCCGCGGGGATGAGGTCGACCTCGTGTGCTCCCGCTTCGAGCAGGCTCGCCACATAGCGCAGGGCGGAGAAGTCCTCGACCGCAAAGCCGACGCTATCGAACACGGTGATCGCGTCGCGCGAGCGGCGCCCGGCCGTGCTTCCGGCCAGCACCTGCCAGAGCTCGGTGACGGGGAAGTCCGGTTCCATCTGCTGGATGTCGCCCTCGATCCGGGTCTGCGGCGGATACTCGACGAACACCGTTCCAATCCGCAACACGTCGGGGTGCAGCTCGGTCTTGCCCGGGCAGTCGCCGCCGATGGCGTTGATGTGCATGCCGGGCTCGAGCATGTCGGGCGTGATCACCGCGGCGCGGCCTTTCACCGCCGTTGCCACCGTCACGATGTCGGCGCCGCGCACGGCGTCGCGCACCGAGCCGGCGACGACGATCTCGAGTCCTGCGCCCGCCATGTTGCGCATGAATTTGGCGACAGCGTCGGCGTCGGGGTCGAACACGCGCACCGTCTCGATGCCCAGCAGCGCTTTCATTGCCAGCGCCTGGAACTCGCTCTGGGCGCCGGCGCCCACCAGCGCGAGCACGGCTGCGTCGGGCCGCGCCAGCGCCTTTGCCGCCATCGCCGATGTGGCGGCCGTGCGGATCGCGGTCAGCAGCGTCATTTCGCTCACCAGCAGGGGGGTGCCGGTCGCCACGTCCGAAAGCACGCCGAACGCCATGACGGTGGGCTTGCCCAGTGCCGGGTTGCCGGGGTGACCATTGACGTATTTGAAGCCGTAGAGCGCGGCGTCGGACGCCGGCATCAGTTCGATCACACCATCGGCCGAGTGCGTGGCGATGCGCGCCATCTTCTCGAATTCGGGCCAGCGGATGAAGTCGGCGCGGATCTCGTCCGCGAGCTCACACAGAAACGTCTCGATCCCGATGGTCCGGACCAGTTTCGCCATCTCAGCGACGCCGATGAACTGGGTCATTTCAAGTCTCCTGGGTCATGCCCTCACAGGTGGGCGGGGTTTGGCGCTCGTGGCGCCGGTTTCGGGTTGGTCGAACACGCTGCCGCGCGCCATGATCTTGCGGCCGAACAGCGAGGAGATCAGCGCGACGGCGAGCCGTGCGGTCTCGCCCGAGCGGTCGAGATAGGGGTTCACCTCCACCACATCGAGCGAGCCCACCAGGTCGCTGTCGTGCAGCATCTCCATGATCAGGTGCCCCTCGCGGTAGGTGAGGCCGCCGGGCACCGGCGTGCCGGTGCCGGGCGCGATCGAGGGGTCCATCGAATCCACGTCGAAGCTCACATGCAGGTGCGCGCCCTCGGCGCGTTCGATCACCTGGCGCATGTGGGCCACCACGCCCATCTCGTCGATCTCGCGCATGTCGACCACCTCGATGCCACGGTCGGTGAGCAGGCTTCGCTCGTCGCGGTCGATCGAGCGCGCGCCGAAAATGGTGACGTTGCGCGGGTCGACGGTGCCGCGCCACGGGCCGCCGAAGGCGTCGTCGAATTCGTCCTCGCCGCACAGCAGGGCCAGCGGCATGCCGTGGAGATTGCCCGACGGCGAAATCCCTGGCGTGTTGAAATCGGTATGGGCGTCGACCCAGAGCACGTGCACGTCCTTGCCAGCCTTGGCCCCATGCCGCGCCACGCCCGACACGGTGCCCATCGACAGGCTGTGGTCGCCGCCCAGAAACACCGGCATACCGCCGGTCTGGAGGCTCCCGAATGCCTTGGCGCTCGTCTCCGCCGCCAGTCCCAGCACTTCGGCCTTGCGTGCCGCCGCGATCTCCCAGGCATCCCTGCCGGCCTTCGGGCGGGGAATGCGGATGTCGCCATGGTCGACAAAGGTGCGGTCGAGCTCGGCCAGCATTTCGGGCATCCCGGCGATGCGCAGGGCTTCTGGGCCCATGCCAACGCCCCGGGTGCCGGCGCCGGCATCGGTCGCTACGCCAAACAGATCGACGCGCTGGGCAGTGTTCATCGTTCTTCCTCTCAGGTTCAGGATCGCCGGGTCGGGCGTCGACGGATAGTTGGAATAGTGCTAGATGTGCATGACAAATTGAGCACAATGCTCAGTCGGATTGATGGAATTGTGCAATGGCCCTCGATGACATCGACCAGCGGCTCATCCAGCTTCTCCGGACCGATGCGCGCATGCCTGTCGCCAAGCTGGCGGCGCGAGCCGAAATCTCGCGCGCCACGGCGACGGCGCGCATCGAGCGTCTGCGCCGCGACGGCATCATTGCGGGCTTCACCGTTGTCCTCCAGTCCAATGTCGAAACCTCCGGGGTCCGCGCGATCACTATGATCGAGATCGAAGGCAAGCAGGAGGAAGCCGTGACCCGCCGTCTGATGGGAATGCCCGAGGTACGCCAGCTCCACGCCACCAATGGGCGCTGGGACGTCGTCGCCGAAATCGAAGCGGGCAGCATCGCTGATCTCGACGATCTGCTGCGTGCCATCCGCCAGGTCGACGGCATCGCCAACACCGACACCTCGATCCTGCTCAAGGCCAGGAAGACTGTGCGCTGATGCCCTTCCGCGACGACGATCTCCGCCTGTTCGAGGCACAGGGCACACCGGCGCTGCCGCCCGCCGACCGGAGCGGCACGGTCGACATCATGGGCGCCCGCATCTGGTACGCCAGCATGGGGCAGGGGCCTGCCGTGGTGCTGCTGCATGGCGGCATGGGCAATGGCAACCAGTGGGGCTTCCAGGTGCCCGCCCTCATCGCCGCGGGCTATCGCGCCATCGTCATCGACAGCCGTGGGCAGGGTCGTTCGACCAGTGACGGTCGCCCGCTGAGCTACGCGCGGATGGCAGACGACACGCTTGCCGTCCTCGACTCCTTGGGTGTGGACCGGGCCGCCTTCGTGGGCTGGTCCGACGGCGCCGTGACCTCGATGATCCTCGCCGACAACCGGCCCGAACGCTCCGCCGGGGTGCTCTTCTTTGCCTGCAACGTCGACGCGAGCGGGACAAAGCCCTTCGTCTACACCGATGTGATCGGCCGCTGCCTCAACCGTCACAAGCAGGATTTTGCCGCCCTGTCGCCGACGCCCGGCGCGTTCGACGCCACCTTCGAAGCTGTCGGCGAGATGCAGCGCAGCCAGCCCAATTACACCGCCGCCGACCTAGCGCGGCTCGCTGTTCCGTTCTGGTCCGTCATCGGCGAGCATGACGAGTTCATCACCCAGGAACATGCCGCCTATCTGGCGCGCACCATCCCCGGCGCGTCGCTCCACGTCCTTGCGGGCGTCAGCCATTTCGCGCCGGTGCAGCGTCCCGAGATCTTCAATGCCGCCATGCTCACCTTCCTCGCCAATGTCATGCCGGTAGGCTAAGCTCGGCGGGCGTCAAGCGGCGGAGATCAAGATGAAATTCGACTCGATCCTGGGCACGGTGGGCAACACCCCGGCCGTCAAGATCAACAAGCTCGCTCCGAAGGGCATCAACCTTTACGTCAAGGTCGAAGCCTTCAACCCGATGAGCTCCGTAAAGGACCGTCTGGCGCTCGGCGTCATCGAGGCGGCCGAACAGGACGGTTCGCTCAAGCCCGGCCAGACCGTGGTCGAAGCGACCTCGGGCAATACCGGCATCGGCCTCGCCATGGTGTGCGCCGCCAAGGGCTATCCGCTCGTCGTCACCATGTCGGAGAGTTTTTCGGTCGAGCGCCGCAAGCTGATGCGCTTCCTCGGCGCCAAGGTGGTGATCACGCCGGCGCCGCTGGGCGCCTCGGGCATGGTCGACAAGGCACGCGAGCTGGCGGCGGCCAATGGCTGGTTCATGACCCGCCAGTTCGAGAACGACGCCAATCCCGCCTATCATGCTCGGACCACCGCGCAGGAAATCGTGCGCGATTTCCCCGAGGGTCTCGACTACTGGGTCACCGGCTTCGGTACCGGCGGCACGCTCAAGGGCGTCGCCGGCGTGCTGCGCGAGAAGTCGCCCAAGACGAAGATCGTCGTCGCCGAGCCGGAAACCGCGCCGATGCTCACCTCGCACGAACCGCAGTCCCGCCGCGACGACGGCTCGCCTGCCGGGCGACACGCCGCGTGGAAACCGCATCCGTTCCAGGGCTGGAGCCCCGATTTCATCCCCAAGATCCTCGGCGATGCGGTGGATGCCAAGCTGATCGATGAAATCCTCCTCATTCCCGGGCCGGACGGCCTCAAGATGAGCCAGCAACTCGCCCAGAAGGAGGGCATCTTCGTCGGCATCAGCTCGGGCGGCACCTTCGCCGCCGCCCTCAGGGTCGCCGAAAAGGCCGCGCCCGGCTCGACGATCCTGTGCATGCTGCCCGACACCGGCGAGCGCTACCTCTCGACCCCGCTGTTTGCCGATGTCCCCGCCGACATGACCGAGGACGAGCTCAAGATCTCGCTCTCGACCCCCGGCCAGCAGCTTCCGCCCAAGCCCGCGGCCTGATCTCAGGCCGGTTCCCCGCGGCCGATGAGGTAGCGCACCATCGCCTCGCTCATCGCGCCGCCGGCGGCCTTGTCATAGGCCAGGAACATCGGGCTGCTGTTGAGTTCGAGAAAGAGCAGCGCCCCCGAACCCGGGTCGGTCTTCATGTCGACCGCGCAGAAGTCGCAGCCGATCTCGTCGGTGAGTCTCGCGAGACCGCCCAGCACCGTTGGATCGAGGGTCTCGGTGCCCAGCGGCGTGATCTGCATGTCGCCGTCGAGGCGGGAATCCAGCGTGCGCGAGGCAATGTCGAACACGAAGAACTGCGTTCCCACGCGGTAGATGCGGCGCTCCGGGTAGGCCAGCATTGGCTGCACGATTGCCGGGCTCGGCGCCCGGCCGCTCTCCCATTTGGTGCCGCCGATCGCCTCGTCGAGCGACACGACATAGCTGCCGCCCGCCACCGGCTTGGCGATCCCCGGGCCTGTCGCGAAGGTCCGCGCGTCGGCCTCCGAATTGGTGACCAGCGTCGCCGGAATGGCGAGTCCGCACGCGGCGGCCTTGCGCAGCATTGCCGGCTTGCTCGCCGAAATCGGCGAGATGCCGCGGTTGAGCGTGAAGACGCCTTCGGCATCGCAGAAGGCCGTGACCGCCGCGTACCACGCCATGGCGCTGGCGATCGCGCCGGCCGTCCCGCCCTTGAGCTGGGGGAAAACATCGTAGCGCACGAAGGCCGCCCGTGCCTCGAGCGGGCGGCCGTCGAGCCGCGCCCGGCCCGTCGCGAGGTCCCAGGCGAAGCCGGGCGGCGTGTCGGCGTCGACGAGCAGCGTCTCGACGGCATATCCCAGCCGGCTCGCGGTCGAAGCGAGCCAGCCCAGATTGCCGTCAGCCGCGCCGCCTGCAATCAGCAGGTCAGCCATGGATCAGCGCTGGCCGAAGGGGTAGCCGAACATGCCTCCCGCCGCCGTGTCGGCGTAGGGATTGGTCGTGCCCTTGGCCATGATCTCCACGTCCCACGGATAGGGCGGGGTCTCGGCGCCATACTGCCAGAAGGTCGGCGGCACTTCCTCGCCGATGGCGAGTGTCTTGATTTCCTCGTGCCAGATGGCGGTCTTGCCGTCCTCGCCGAGGTCGTAGGTGGGCATGACCCGCGCCGCGCGGGGCCCCGACGGGCCGCCGAAACGCGGCGCCGGGGACAGTCCGCCGCCGAACCCGCCCATGCCGGGACCGAAGCCGCCGGCGGCGCCGCGCAGCGCCGTCGACTGGGCGATCAGTTCCTGGACGTAAGGCGAGATGTCGCCCCAGCCGAGCTTCATGTAGGCCATCAAATCCTTGGGATCGATATGCACCACCGCCGACTTCTCCTTGTTGGTCCGGGCGTGAACCAGGATCGCCCGGATGGAGAGCACGTCGGCATCGGTCCAGTAATGCGCCGAGGCCGGCGCGAGGCCGGGCGGCACGAGCTTGGTGGGCGGATCGCCCACGAAGTTGAGGTCCAGCACGCCATCGGGCGACAGGACCGTCTCGAGCGGCACCAGCGTCACATTGGTCCAGCCCACGCTGGCTGCCAGTCCAGTAACGTCGACAGAGATGCTTGGAACAGTCCCGCTGTGAAATCGCACACTGACGGTATCTACCTGATAAATATTGATCATCGGCAACCCCCTTGAAGTAATGGCGAGGATCGTATCAGTCGCCCGGAAGCTTTGGAACTCTCTCCCCGAGACAGCCTCCCTCCAGCCGTCACAAAACGGTAACCGTTGCCGCAAATGCACACCTGCCTCCCGGGAACCAATCGGGGCGCAGGTTGACTTGTCTCCGGGCTGTGCGACCCTATTTAACTAAGCAGAATCAGGCGGACGGCCTGCTGCAGGCGTCAAACTGATTGCTGTTTGGGCACGTTACTCTTCCACTCCCTCCCACGTGCCCTGGAAAGGACAAGACATGTCGGACGCTCCCTCGCACGGCGCCGAATTCGGTCGGGACCGGGTCTATCCGGTCCTGCCGCTCCGCGACATCGTGGTTTTCCCCGGGATGATCGTGCCCCTCTTCGTCGGCCGCGAGAAATCCGTGAAGGCGCTCGAAGAGGTCATGCGCGACGACAAGCACATTCTCGTCGTCACCCAGAAGAATGCGCAGGACGATGATCCCAAGCCCGGCGACATCTTCGCCACCGGCACCATCGCCTCCGTGCTGCAGCTCCTCAAGCTCCCCGACGGCACCGTGAAGGTGCTGGTCGAAGGGCTCAACCGCGCAACGATCGACCATTATCTCCAGACCGAGGACTATTTCGAGGCCCAGGCCACGGTGCTCGAGGAGCCCGAGGGCGATGCCGTCGAGGTCGAGGCGCTGGCGCGCTCGGCACAGACGGAGTTCGAGAACTACGTCAAGCTCAACAAGAAGATCTCGGCCGAGGTCGTGAACGCGGTCAACCAGATCGAGAACGCTTCAAAGCTCGCCGACACGATCGCCTCGCACCTCGTCATCAAGATCACCGAGAAGGAAGACCTGCTCTCGACCGTTTCGGTCGCGGAGCGTCTGCAGAAGATCCTCGGCCTCATGGAGGGCGAGATCGGCGTGCTGCAGGTCGAAAAGCGCATCCGCTCCCGCGTCAAGCGGCAGATGGAGAAGACGCAGCGCGAGTACTATCTCAACGAGCAGATGAAGGCGATCCAGCGCGAGCTGGGCGATGGCGAGGAGGGCTCCAACGAGCTCACCGAGCTCGAAGAGCGCATCAAGAAGACCAAGCTGTCGAAGGAAGCGCGGACAAAGGCCGACGCCGAGCTCAAGAAGCTCAAGTCGATGTCGCCGATGTCGGCCGAAGCCACGGTGGTGCGCAACTATCTCGACTGGCTGCTTTCGCTCCCTTGGGGCAAGAAGTCCAAGGTCAAGCGCGACCTCAACTACGCCCAGGACGTGCTCGACGCCGATCACTATGGCCTCGAGAAGGTCAAGGAGCGGATTGTCGAGTATCTCGCCGTGCAGTCCCGCACCGGCAAGCTCAAGGGGCCGATCCTCTGCCTCGTCGGCCCTCCGGGCGTCGGCAAGACCTCGCTCGGCAAGTCGATCGCCAAGGCGACCGGCCGCGAGTTCATCCGCATGGCGCTGGGCGGCGTACGCGACGAAGCCGAGATCCGCGGCCACCGCCGCACCTATATCGGCTCCATGCCCGGCAAGGTCATCCAGTCGCTGAAGAAAGCCGGCAAGTCCAACCCGCTCTTCCTGCTCGACGAGATCGACAAGATGGGCCAGGACTTCCGCGGCGACCCGTCCTCGGCGTTGCTCGAAGTGCTCGATCCGGAGCAGAACCACACGTTTGCCGACCACTATCTCGAGGTCGACTACGACCTGAGCGACGTGATGTTCGTGACGACCTCGAACACGCTCAACATTCCCGGCCCGCTGATGGACCGCATGGAGATCATTCGCCTCTCCGGCTACACCGAGGAGGAGAAGTTCGAGATCGCCCGGCGCCATCTGCTGCCCGAGACGGCCAAGGAAAACGGCCTCGCGGACAGGGAGTTCATCCTGCCCGACGAGATGCTCATGAAGGTGGTCCGCGACTACACCCGCGAAGCCGGCGTGCGTAACCTCAAGCGCGAGATCAGCAAGCTGATGCGCAAATCGGTGCGCAAGATCCTCACGTCCAAGGACAAGAAGATCACGATCACGCCCGAGCTGCTCGAGGAGTTCCTGGGGCCGGCCTATTTCCGGACCGAGATGCAGGACGCCGAGCCGTCAATCGGCGCCGTCACGGGGCTGGCCTGGACGTCGGTGGGCGGCGAGACGCTGACCATCGAAGCCATCATGACCCACGGCAAGGGGCGCATGACCGTCACCGGCAACCTCAAGGAAGTGATGAAGGAGTCGATCTCGGCGGCGAACGGCTATGTCCGCTCGCGGGCGGTGGACCTCGGCATCAAGCCGCCGCTGTTCGACACGCGCGACATTCACGTCCACGTGCCCGAGGGAGCCACGCCCAAGGACGGCCCGTCTGCCGGCATCGGCATGGCCACGGCGATCGTCTCGGTGATGACCGGCATTCCGGTCCGCCACGACGTCGCCATGACCGGCGAGATCACGCTGCGGGGCAGGGTCCTGCCCATCGGCGGCCTCAAGGAGAAGCTGCTGGCGGCGCTGCGCTACGGCATCAAGAAGGTCATCATCCCGATCGACAATGTCCGCGACCTCAAGGAGATCCCGGACATCGTCACCAAGGGCATGGAGATCGTTCCGGTCAGCCGCATGGACGAGGTGCTCAACCACGCCCTGGTCCGGCAGCCCGAGCCGATAGAGTGGAAGTATGACGAGGAAGCCAAGCCGGCTGCCCCCGTTCCCGACCTCTCCCTCGACGGGGACGAAGCGGGCTCGGTCGCCCACTGACGACGCCACAATTGCGGAAAACGGCGCCTCCGGGGCGCCGTTTTCTTTTTGCATCAACGCCTTGCGGGCGTCGCGATCCCCTGTCTAGCTAGTGCTGTTGTTTTTGGGGGACGATTATGAAGCGTCAGTCTATCACCGCCGCCGCGGCCTTGTTGCTCTTCGCGGCGCCTGCCTATGCTCTGGAAGATCAGTGGGGCTTTGGCGAGTATGGCGGCACGTACTATGCCGAATACACCACGGCCCAGCGCTCGGTCACGCTCTACTGCCGCGACAAGCAGAATGAGTTCATCTACGGCATGCCGGCCAGCCATTTGGATGCGGTCTATGCTCAGCTCGACTATGTCGATCTTGTCCTCGATGTCGACAACAAGGACGACACCTACGACCGCATCGAGACGGCCGTCGCCAAGGTCGAGGTCACGGCCGACATGATCGTCTTCAAAGTCGTCGGACAGCGTGCCTGGGAACTGCAGGCGGCGATCGGCTATGCCGACGTGATCACGGTCGGCGTCTCGCAGCGCTACCTGCCGGACAATCCGGACGTGGACGGCAAGATGGTCTATCTGGGCAACACCGGCGCCTCGCAGCAGGCCACCTCCTACGTCATGGGCCCGTGTGTCCCCGAGGACCACAACCAGGAACCCTCCTCCGAACCCGAACCGCCCACCGACGACGACAATGAGGGTGTGAGTCCGAAAAACTAGAACAGAAATCTGGAACGGGCATTCATAAAGGGCGGGTGGCCGGCCGAGCCCCACCCACCGGCTGTCGCCCCCGCGCAGGCGGGGACCAACCCTCACCGCCCGCCCGTCATGGCCGGGCGAAGACCCGGCCACCCAGCCGGATGCGGCGCGTGCCGGGTCCCCGGGTCAAGCCTCGGGGATGACGACTGATAGGTGGACGCAAGCGCGCAGCTGGGGACTGCTCGCACCCTCCTGCAACGGGCACCATCGCGCCCACCCACCGGCTGTCATCCCAGCGAAAGCTGGGACCCAGCTCTCACCTTGCGCCAGCGGATGAATGGGTCCGAGCTTTCGCTGGGATGACAGCCGGGGTGGGACGGCATTGCGGATCGAACAGCAACCCGCAACTGCGTCGCACCCTGTGCAAAAAACCCATCAGTTTGACTCGCGGAGTCACCAGCATTCCCAGGCCTCACACCCCGATTTCGGCGCAACTTACGCACGGTCCCCGGCACCGGGCGTATACTCCCTCCCACTGCGTCCTCATCGAGCGACTCGAGACGAACGGGCGGGGGCGCAGGGCCGGGTGGTGCGGGGGTCGCCTCGCACCCGGCGGGATAGAGCGGATCGTGCGGGCATTCCCTGGCCCGGGGTCCGGCGCAGGTGATGGTCATGATCGACCATCATCGCGGAGCGGATAGGCGGATCGTCGCCCCATCCCTCCAGAGCGGCGCCGCGCCAGCACTCAAGGCAGCCACCTCTCCCCTCTGACCGTCCGAGCGCCCGGATCGCGAGGCGGGACCAAAGGTCCCTTACTTCGCCGGACTAACCGGCTGGACCCATGGTCCCGCCTCGCCGCTCCCTTGCCCGCAGGGCGAAGGAGCATCCCCCAAACCCGGGAGCCGCATGGCCGCCCGGCGGGTGCGCTCGTCCGGTTGAAAGCGCGCCGGCGCAACCGGCATTGATCGCACCCATCAGCGTTTTGCATTTGCCAGCCCCACCGTGAACGAATAGGAAACGCGCCCCACACGTTCCTTCGCCCGAGGTCAATCGTGAATCGCCCGCTCATCATCATTCTCGCCGCCGTCATGCTCGACTCCATCGGCATCGGCCTGATCTTCCCGATCCTGCCCAAGCTGCTCGAGGAGGTGACCCATGTCGCCAACATCGCCCCCTATGTCGGGGTGATGTTCGCGCTCTACGCGGCGATCCAGTTCATCTTCTCGCCCGTCCTCGGCGTCCTGAGCGATCGCTTCGGCCGACGGCCGGTGCTCCTGATCTCGCTGGCCGGCGCCGCGGTCGACTACCTGTTCATGGCGTTCGCGCCGGAGCTGTGGATGCTGGTGCTCGGCCGCGCCATCGCCGGCTTCACCAGCGCCAACATGGCAGTCGCCACCGCCTACATCACCGACATCACGCCCGAGGAGCAGCGCGCGCAGCGCTTCGGCCTGTTCCACGCCATGTTCGGCATCGGCTTCGTCATCGGCCCGGTGCTGGGCGGCCTGCTGGGCGACGTGTGGGTGCGGGCGCCGTTCATCGCCGCCGCGGTCCTCAATGGCCTCAACTTCGCCCTCGCTCTGTTCATGCTGCCGGAGTCCCGGCCGGGCCGGCGCGACACGCGCTTCGACCTCAAGGCGCTCAACCCGCTGGTGCCGCTCGCCTGGGCGTTCACGCTCAAGGGGCTGGTGCCGCTGCTGCTGGTGTTCTTCATCCTCAACTTCGTCGGCAACATGTACGGCACCGTGTGGGCGCTCTATGGCTACGATGCGTTCCAGTGGAACGGCCTTATGGTGGGCATCTCGCTGGCCGGCTACGGCATCTTCCATGCCATCGTGCAGGCCGTGCTGCCCGGGCCGGCGTCGAAACGCTTCGGCGAGCGGAACGCCCTTCTAATCGGGCTCGCCTGCGAATGCGCCGGGCTCCTGCTGATGGGCTTTGCAACGCAGGGCTGGGTGGTGTTCGCCGCGCTGCCGCTGTTCGCCCTGGGCGGTATCGGCATCCCCGCCTTCCAGTCGCTGGCAACGCGGCAGGCCGACGCCGACAAGCAGGGACAGCTGCAGGGCGTGATGGCCTCGATCGTCTCGCTCGCCTCGATTTTCGGGCCGCTCTACTTCGCCGGCTTCTACTTCGGCATCAAGGATTGGTGGCCCGGACTCATCTGGATCATCGGTGTCGGCACCTACCTGCTGGCGATTCCGCTGATTTTGGCGATGCGGACCCGCGCGGCCGCTCCCGCGCCCGCTTGAACTGGTGGAAAACCCCGGATTTCCGGGGGTTGCGGCACCACGCACGGGTGATTTCGATTGACCCCCTTCCTTGGAGGCCCCATTAACGAGCCTGCGGCGCTGACGCGGGCAAAACGCCCGGAATTCCTTGCGTTTCGTGAGGAATCGTCAAATGGATGTCCGCGGTTTTCGGTTCGCCGCGAGGGCGGGCTTTTCACTGTGAGGAAACGCTATGAACAAGAACGATCTGATCGGCGTCGTCGCTGATGGGGCGGGGATCACCAAGGCGCAGGCCGGCGAAGCCGTCGACGCCGTCTTCGACGCAATCACCAAGTCCCTCAAGAAGGGCGATGAAGTCCGGCTCGTCGGCTTCGGCACCTTCTCAACCTCCAAGCGCAAGGCATCGATCGGCCGCAATCCGGCCACCGGCGCCGAGATCAAGATCCCGGCCTCCATGCAGGCCAAGTTCAAGCCCGGCAAGGGCCTCAAAGACGCGATCAACTGATCGGTCGACGCGTTTCGATTTCGAGCGGCCCCGCGCACCTCGTGCCGGGGCCGTTTGCTTGACGGGGCAGGGGCGAGCCCCTAGGTACACGCCCACCTGCGCCCCGATGCGCATGGGCGGTTAGCTCAGCGGTAGAGCATCTCGTTTACACCGAGAGGGTCGGCGGTTCGAAACCGTCACCGCCCACCAAATTTACCTCACAGGATCGGCGTTTGGCGTGTTGACTCGCCCACGAGGCGTCGCTACACGGACGCCACGTTGCGCGGGGCACTGCTTCGCTGCTGCGGGAGTAGCTCAGTTGGTTAGAGCGTCGGCCTGTCACGCCGAAGGTCGCGGGTTCGAGCCCCGTCTCTCGCGCCACCCCTCTTCATGAAGGTCAGGCGTCAGGACTGTGGCTCTCGCGTCACAGCTTGGGCATCGCCACATTCCCGCCTTTTCCGCGACCCGTTCAGCCCACATTCAAGCCCGATCTTGCATCGCGTGCCGGAACGAATCCGGTCCGCGTGACGTTCTGAGCGTCGGGCAAGGGCATATCGATGAAACTCCTTCGTGGCTTGGCCATCGCAGCGCTGATTGCTGCCGCACCTGCGGCAGCGCACGCGGCCGACCCGCTGGCCGTAGCCCTCTCCACCGAGCATGCGCTGCCCGTCACCGACACCGCTTTTGACTGGAACGGCTTTTACGCCGGCGTCTATGGCGTCGCCCAGACGAGCCTGGCCGGCGGCATGCAGTTGGGTCTGGGCGTCGACCTGGGCGTCAATGCCCGCTTCGAATTCGTCCTCGTGGGCGCCGAGGTCGCGATCCAGGGACTGGGCGGCGGGGCAGGGGCCAGCGCCTACGTGCAGGGCCTGGGCCGCGCCGGCGTGGTGGCGACCGAAGATCTCATCCTCTACGCCGCCGGTGGCGTCGGGACCGACATCGGTCCGGTGGGCGGCACGGACGCGCTCCTGGGCGGCGGCGTTGAGCTGGCATTAACCGACGCAGTGTCACTGCGCGGGCAGTATCTGCATGGATTCGCGATCACTGGAGGGAATCCGAAGAACCAGGTTTCGGTCGGCGCCAATTTCCATTTCTAGAGGCGTCGATCACATTTTCGAGCACATCGCGGAGCCGCTCGGTTTGCGGGTGATTTGCTATGTGTTTTCAAGTGGATACCCCAGTTCGCCGGGTGTGGCGAATGGGGCACAGAGGTGACGAAAAGGGGGCGAGGGCAATACTCCCATCAACCTTTACGCGTTACATAGGCGCCATCGGGACTCGCGCCTCCCAAGCGGTTCCCTGACTGTACACTTACGAAGGACTACAAAATGCGTTCTCTCAAGCTTGCCTTGCTGGCTACCGCGGCCGTCGCCGCGTTCTCGTCGGCGGCTGCCGCTGCCGACCTCATCGTTGACGTTCCGATCGAAGAGCCGGTCATCGACAACAGCTTCTCCTTCGACGGTGCGTACATCGGTGCGTTCCTTCAGGGACAGACCAACCCGGCGGCGTTCGGCCTGGGCGTGAACTTCGGCGTGAACGCGCTGATGGACAGCCTGCTCGTCGGTGCGGAAATCGAAGGCGTCGTCGCCACCGGTCCGAACTTCTCGGGTCAGATCACTGGCAAGGTCGGCGGCCTGATCTCCGACAACGCCATCATCTACGCCTACTCCGGTCTCGGTTCGCGGACCCCGACCAGCTTCTACGTCCCGATCGGCGTGGGTGCTGAAGTCGCCGTGGCCGACAATGTCGGTATCAAGGGCGAACTCCAGTACAACTGGGATCTGACCTCGGCGGCCCAGAATTCGGTCGCTGCCAAGATCGGTCTGAACTTCCACTTCTGAGTTTTCACCCCCGCAAGGGGAGAGGGCTTGGCCAGGGGCTCCGCATTAGCGGGGCCCCTTCGCTTTTCAGCGGCCGGTAACGAGTCGTTAGGCCTATGGAACAATTAAAGTTTTCGGCTAATTGCAGGCAATTTCGCGCGCAGGCAAAATCCGGGAAGTCTCATGCAAAGACCTCCAAGGACGACTCCAATGAAACTCGCGCACACTCTGCTGGCCGGCGCCGCCCTGGCGGTCCTGACGGCATCTGCTGCTTCGGCGGCTGACCTGCTCACGCCGGTCGATCCCATCTACGAAAGCCCGCTGTTCGATTTCGAGGGCCTCTACATCGGCGCCACCGGCGGCGGTGCCTTCACCGGCACGGGCTACGGTACGCTCGGCGTCGTGGTCGGCGCCAATTTCGCCGTCACCGACGGCATCATCGCCGGCGTCGAATTCCAGGGCGACACCTACTGGAACGGCGGCGGCTACGCCGCCTATGACGCCCTCGCGCTCGGCCGCATCGGCGGCTTCGTCTCCGAAAACGCGATGCTCTATGGCGATCTGGGTGCCGGTGTTCTCAACGGCACGCCGGTCTATGCCTTCGGTGGCGGTGTGGAGCTGGCCATGACGGAGCAGCTCAGCGTGCGCGGCGATCTCCAGGGCCTTGGCGCTTTTGGCGCCACGCCGTCCGTGGCCAAGGCCACTGTCGGCCTGCTCTGGCACCTCAACTAAGCCGAGCAACGCCGGTACTGTTGCGACACAGCAACGGGCCGGGCCCGACTTGCCTGAACCTGGGCAGGATTGTGCCATTCCGGTGGCGCGTCCTGCCTTTTTCGTCGTAGTTAGGGGCAACGACACATCAGGGGTTTGGAATGATCAAGACACTTTTCGCCGCCGGCGCGCTTTCGATTCTGATGGTTGGCGGTGCGGCCGCGGCTGATCTCATCATCGAGCCCCCCGCGGTCGACGACCCGGTCGTCTCCAACTGGGATGGCCTCTATGCCGGTCTGACCGGTGCCCTGTGGCTCGAAGGCGGCGTGGTCTTCCCGGCCCTGGGCGTCGAGCTCGGCGGCAACTTCGTTTCGGGCGACCTGCTGCTCGGCGCGGAAATCGATCTGGCCTATTACCTCACCAGCGGCAACTTCGACGTTGGCGTGACCGGTCGCGCCGGTGCGGTCCTCGATTCGGCGGTCATCTACGGCAGCCTTGGTATCGCGACGCTCTCGAATGGCAGCGCCTATGTGCCGGTCGGCGCGGGCGTGGAATTCATGGTCACCGATTCGATGTCGATCGACCTGCAGGGCGAGTACCTGATCGGCCTGAACGGCTTCAACGCCGTGCGCGCGAGCACCTCGCTTAACTTCCACTTCTAAGCCCTACGACATAGTTCTCTGAGGGCCCCGCGAGGGGCCCTTCTTGTTGCGGTGCAGGTTGGACACAGGCGTGTCGCCACCCTTACCTGAATATGCGGGTCAGGTTTTGTTTTCCTTGAATCGCCCCGGGGCGTGGGCTAATCCCGGTGCATCAAATTGCGCCGTCCGGAAGGCCCTTCATTGCCCTCCGGCCCACGCATTTAGGCCGGGTTACTCGCCGGCCCTAACATAGGCCGCAGAATGAACGATCTGCTCAGCAACTACCTGCCGATTGTGGTTTTCATCGGCATTGCCGGCGTTATCGGTCTGGCGCTCCTCCTCGCTCCGTTCATCGTCGCCGTGAAGAAGCCGGACCCCGAAAAGGTCTCCGCCTATGAGTGCGGATTCGACGCCTTCGACGACGCGCGCATGAAGTTCGACGCGCGATTCTACCTCGTGGCGATTCTGTTCATCATCTTCGACCTCGAAGTGGCATTCCTCTTCCCCTGGGCCGTCGCGTTCCAGGATGTGGGCTGGTTCGGCTTCTGGTCGATGATGATCTTCCTCGGCGTGCTGACCGTCGGGTTCATCTATGAGTGGCGGAAAGGTGCGCTCGAATGGGATTGACCGAGACGCTCATCGCGCCGCAGCCCAAGGGCATCCTGGACCCGCGTACCGGCAAGCCCATCGGTGCCGACGATCCGTACTTCGTGGAGATCAACAATGAGCTCGCCGACAAGGGCTTCCTCGTCACTGCTACCGACGAGCTGATCAACTGGGCTCGCACGGGCTCGTTGATGTGGATGACCTTCGGCCTCGCCTGCTGCGCGGTCGAGATGATCCAGATGTCGATGCCGCGCTACGACGTCGAGCGCTTCGGTCTCGCGCCGCGCGCGTCGCCGCGCCAGTCCGACGTGATGATCGTCGCCGGCACGCTAACCAACAAGATGGCCCCGGCCCTGCGCAAGGTCTACGACCAGATGCCCGGGCCGCGTTATGTCGTCTCGATGGGGTCGTGCGCCAATGGCGGCGGCTACTACCACTATTCCTACTCGGTCGTGCGCGGCTGCGACCGTGTGGTTCCCGTAGACATTTACGTGCCCGGCTGTCCTCCGACGGCCGAGGCGCTGCTCTACGGTCTGCTTCTCCTGCAGAAGAAGATTCGCCGCACCGGCACGATCGAACGGTAGGGCAGGGATATGGGGGACGTAACCAGCCTTACGCCGCTTCAGGCACTTGAGCAGCGCGCCAGGGCGCTGCTAGGCGACCGGATCGAGGAATCGGCGATCGCCCATGGCGAGTTGACGCTGACCGTGCACCGCGAGACGATCGTGGATTCGGTGCGGATGCTGCACGACGATCCGGAGCTGCGCTTCGTGTCGTTCATTGATGTGTGCGGTGTCGACTATCCCGAGCGCGAAGAGCGTTTCGAGGTCGTCTACCACCTGCTGAGCCCCTACAAGAACCAGCGCATCCGCCTCAAGGTCCATACTGACGACGAGGTCCCTGTGCCTTCGATCACCCCAGTATTCCCCGGCGCCGACTGGTTCGAGCGCGAGGCCTACGACTTCTACGGCATCCTGTTCTCCGGGCATCCGGACCTGCGCCGCATTCTCACCGATTACGGCTTCGACGGGCATCCGCTGCGCAAGGATTTCCCGACCACCGGCTATGTGGAGGTTCGCTACGACGAGGAGCGCAAGCGCGTCGTCTACGAGCCGGTCAAGCTGGCGCAGGAGTTCCGGCAGTTCGACTATTTGTCACCCTGGGAGGGCACCGATTACGTGCTCCCCGGCGACGAGAAGAAGAGTCAGTGATGGCTGAGGCAGACGTCAGAAACTTCACCATCAACTTCGGACCACAGCATCCGGCGGCGCACGGTGTGCTCCGTCTGGTGCTCGAGCTCGACGGCGAAGTCGTCGAGCGCGTCGATCCGCATATCGGACTGCTGCACCGCGGCACCGAGAAGCTGATCGAGACCAAGACCTATCTGCAGGCCGTGCCGTATTTCGACCGCCTCGACTACGTCGCGCCGATGAACCAGGAGCACGCCTTCTGCCTTGCGGTCGAACGGCTGCTGGGCATCGAGGTGCCGTTCCGAGGGCAGTTGATCCGCGTGCTCTATGCCGAGATCGGACGGTTGCTTTCGCACATCCTCAACACCACTACGCAGGCCATGGACGTCGGCGCGCTGACGCCGCCGCTCTGGGGGTTCGACGAGCGCGAGAAGCTGATGATCTTCTACGAGCGCGCGTCGGGCAGCCGCATGCATGCGGCCTATTTCCGTCCGGGCGGGGTGCACCAGGACCTGCCGCCGGAGCTGATCGAGGACATCGGCGCGTTCTGCGATCCCTTCCTCAAGGTCTGCGACGACCTCGAGGGGCTGCTCACGGGCAACCGCATTTTCATGCAGCGCAACGCTGACATCGGCGTGGTGTCGCTCGAGGATGCGTGGAAGTGGGGATTTTCCGGTGTGATGATCCGCGGGTCGGGCGCTGCCTGGGATTTACGCAAGTCGCAGCCTTATGAGTGCTACGACCGGCTAGATTTCGATATTCCGGTTGGCAAGAATGGCGATTGCTACGACCGTTACCTCGTCCGCATGGACGAGATGCGCCAGTCGATCCGCATCATGAAGCAGTGCGTGGCGCTGCTGCAGTCGGCCGAAGGGCAGGGACCGGTGTCGTCGTCCGACGGCAAGGTCGTTCCACCCAAGCGCGCCGAGATGAAGCAGTCGATGGAAGCGCTCATCCATCACTTCAAGCTCTACACCGAGGGCTACAAGGTCCCGGCCGGCGAGGTCTATGCCGCCGTCGAAGCCCCGAAGGGTGAGTTCGGCGTCTACCTCGTCGCCGACGGCACCAACAAGCCGTATCGCTGCAAGATTCGTGCGCCGGGCTTTGCGCATCTGAGCGCCATGGACTTCATGACCCGCGGCCATATGCTCGCCGACGTCTCCGCCGTCCTGGGCTCCCTCGATATCGTGTTCGGCGAGGTTGACCGCTGATGTCTGTTCGCCGTCTCGCCGATGATGCCATCCAGCCGGCCGCCTTCGCGTTCTCGTCCGAGAACCAGGCCTGGGCCAACAAGGTCATCGCCCGCTATCCCGCCGGTCGCCAGCAGTCGGCGGTAATCCCGATCCTGTGGCGCGCGCAGGAACAGGAAGGCTGGGTCACCCGCGCGGCGATCGAAGCCGTCGCGAAGATGCTGGGCATGGCCTACATCCGCGTCCTCGAAGTCGCGACCTTCTACACCCAGTTCCTGCTCAAGCCCGTCGGCGGCCAGGCCCACATCATTGTGTGTGGCACAACGCCATGCATGCTGCGCGGTGCCGGCGATCTGATCGAAGTGTGCAAGCACAAGATTGCCCACGATCCGCTCGAAGTTTCCGCCGACGGCACGTTGAGCTGGGAAGAAGCCGAATGCATGGGCGCATGCGTCAATGCACCGATGATCGGTATCGCCAACGACACTTACGAAGACCTCACGGTCGAGCGCTTCGAGGAGATCATCGAGGCGTTCCGTTCGGGCAATGGCAAGTCGATCCCCGTCGGTACGCAGGCCGCCCGCCGTACCTCGGCGGCCGAAGGTGGTCAGACGACGCTGCTCGAGGCGCCGACTGCAGAGCGCACCTACAAGGCATTCCCTCCGCCTCCGCCGCCAGCCCCCGCGGCGGCGCCTGCCGCTCCAACTCCTGCCGCGCCGCCGGCGCCCACGCCGACCGCAAAGGGCAAGGGCAGCGAGGTGGTCGAGGAGAACGCCCCCGCCGTAAAGGGCACGCCCGCGGACGCGAAGGTCTCGGAAGGCAAGGCTGAAGCCGAGCGCGCCAAGGCCGATGCGGCCGCAAAGGCAAATGGCGAGCCCAACCGCGCGATGCGCGAGGATGCCACCGGTGCTGAATCCCCTGCCGGCAAGGTCGACGGCGGCAAGTCCACCAAGAAGGCGCCGCGCCGGCTGTTCGACGCGCCGGTCGGTCCTGCCGATGACCTCAAGCTTATCGCCGGCGTTGGTCCGGTGCTCGAGCAGACCCTCAATGCCATCGGTATCACGACGTACCGTCAGGTCGCCGCGCTGACGCCTGAGCAGATCGATGCGGTCGAGGCGGAAGCCGGCTTCAAGGGCCGCATTGCCCGCAACAACTGGCTGCAGCAGGCCGAAGTGCTGGCGCGCGGCGGGGTCGAGGAATACCGCAAGGTGTTCGGAAAGGATCCGAAATGACCACCGAACGCCGTCGCATGACCGGCCGGGAGATCGTTATCGGGCTCGTCGTCCTGATCCCGGTCTTCGTCATTGCCTATCTCGGCGCCGGCGCACTGAACCTGCCCATCCCGCAATGGGGTATCAGCGCTATCGCCGCACTGGTGGGCATCCTCATCTGGTTTGCGATCATCGGCCGGCTCGGCGGAAAGAAATAGAATGCTCGCTGACAAAGACCGCATCTTCACCAATCTCTACGGCCAGCACGACTGGAAGCTCGCCGGTGCGCGCGCCCGCGGCGGTTGGCAGGACACCGCGACGTTTATCGAGCGCGGCCGTGACTGGATCACCAATGAGGTCAAGGGATCGGGTCTGCGCGGCCGCGGCGGCGCCGGCTTCCCGACGGCGCTCAAATGGACGTTCATGCCCAAGGTGTCGGACGGCCGTCCGCACTACCTCGTCGTCAATGCCGACGAGTCCGAGCCCGGCACGTGCAAGGACCGAGAAATTCTCCGCCACGACCCGCACCATCTTGTCGAGGGTTGCCTGCTCGCCGGCCGCGCCATGGATGCGCACACCGCCATCATCTATGTGCGCGGCGAGTTCATCCGTGAGCGGCACCACCTCGAGCACGCCGTGCAGGAGGCCTACGACGCCCGGCTGATCGGCAAGGACAACATCCATGGCTGGGACTTCGACATCATCGTCCACCATGGCGCCGGCGCCTACATCTGCGGCGAAGAAACCGCGCTGCTCGAGAGCCTCGAAGGCAAGAAGGGGCAGCCGCGCCTGAAGCCGCCGTTCCCGGCAGCGATGGGTGTTTATGGCTGCCCGACCACCGTCAACAACGTGGAATCGATCGCCGTCGTCCCGGAAATCCTGCGCCGCGGCGGCGCCTGGTTCGCGGGCATCGGCCGTGCCAACAATACCGGCACCAAGCTGATGTGCGTGTCCGGCCATGTGAACAAGCCGGCGACCTTCGAAGAAGCTATGGGCATCACCTTCGAGGAGATGATCGAGAAGCACTGCGGCGGCATCCGCGGCGGCTGGGACAATCTGCTCGCCGTGATCCCCGGTGGCGCCTCGGTTCCGTGCGTGCCCGGCGAGAAGATCCGCAATGCGGTGATGGATTTCGATGGCCTAAAGGAAGTCGGCTCGTCGCTTGGCACTGCGGCCGTCATTGTCATGGACAAGTCCACCGACATCATCCGCGCCATCTGGCGCCTCTCGGCCTTCTACAAGCACGAGAGCTGCGGCCAGTGCACGCCGTGCCGCGAAGGCACCGGCTGGATGATGCGCGTCATGGAGCGCATGGTCGAGGGGCGCGCCCAGAAGCGCGAGATCGACATGCTGTTCGAGGTCACCAAGCAGGTCGAAGGCCACACCATCTGCGCCCTCGGCGACGCCGCTGCGTGGCCGATCCAGGGCCTTATCCGGAACTTCCGCCACGTGATGGAAGAGCGGATCGACAGCTACACCTATCGTTCCGACAATGACGACGCCGTGCCGTCGATTGCGGCGGAGTAAGCGGACATGGCCAATATCAAAGTCGACGGCAAGCTGGTCGAGGTTCCCGACTACTTCACGCTGATGCAGGCGGCGGAAGCGGCGGGCGCCGAGATTCCGCGCTTCTGCTACCACGAGCGCCTGTCGGTCGCCGGCAACTGCCGGATGTGCCTCGTCGAAGTGAAGGGCGGGCCGCCCAAGCCGCAGGCCTCCTGCGCCATGTCGGTCAAGGACCTCCGTCCCGGCCCGAACGGCGAGCCACCCGAAATGTTCACCAACACGCCGATGGTCAAGAAGGCCCGCGAAGGCGTGATGGAATTCCTGCTCATCAACCATCCGCTCGACTGCCCGATCTGCGACCAGGGCGGCGAGTGCGATTTGCAGGACCAGGCGATGGCCTACGGCGTCGACACGTCACGCTATGCCGAGAACAAGCGGGCGGTCGAGGACAAATATCTCGGGCCGATCGTCAAGACGTCGATGAACCGCTGCATCCATTGCACGCGCTGCGTTCGTTTCACCACGGAAGTCGCGGGCGTCGCGCAGATGGGCCTGATCGGCCGCGGCGAGGATGCCGAGATCACCACCTATCTCGAGCAGGCGCTGACCAGCGAGCTGTCGGGCAATGTCGTCGACCTCTGCCCCGTCGGCGCGCTGACCAGCAAGCCCTACGCCTTCCAGGCCCGCCCGTGGGAGCTCAATAAGACCGAGTCCATCGACGTCATGGACGCCGTCGGCTCCAACATCCGCGTCGACAGCCGTGGCCGCGAGGTCATGCGCATTCTGCCGCGCGTTAACGACGCGGTGAACGAGGAGTGGATCTCCGACAAGACCCGTCACGTCTGGGACGGCCTCAAGTCGCAACGTCTCGACCGCCCCTATGTGCGCAAGAACGGCAAGCTGCAGGCGGCGAGCTGGGAAGAAGCCTTCGCTGCCGTCGCCAAGGCCATCAAGGCCTCCGGCATGGGCAACAAGGTGGGCGCCATCGCAGGCGATCTTGCTGCCGTCGAGGACATGTACGCACTCAAGGCGCTGATGACCGCGCTCGGCTCGGGCATGACCGACGTCCGCCCGCCGATGTCGGGCATCGATCCGTCGATGCCGCGCTCGGCCTACATCTTCAACCCGACCATTGCCGGGATCGAGGATGCCGACGCGATCCTGATCGTGGGCTCCAACCCGCGCAAGGAAGCGCCGGTGCTCAACGCTCGTATCCGCAAGGCCTGGCGCGCCCGCGGCCTGCCCATCGCGGTCATCGGCGACCACGCCGACCTGACTTACGGCTACGAATATCTGGGCGACGACATCTCCGTCCTCGCCAAGGTCGCCAATGGCGCGGGCTTCGGCGAAAGGCTCAGGGCCGCCAAGAAGCCGCTGGTTATCGTGGGCGAAGGCGCTGTCTCGCACGGTGCCGCCTGGAACAAGCAGATCGGCCGCGACGTCATCGCGCTCGCGAGCAAAGCCGCGACGATGGGCGACGTCGCCGAAGGCTGGAATGGTTTTGCGCTGCTGCACAACGCGGCGTCGCGGGTCGGCGGCATCGACATCGGCTTTGTGCCGCATAATGGCGGCGTGTGCTCGGCCGACCAGATCAAGCTTGCCGGCAAGGACGAACTGTCGGTCCTGTTCCTCCTGGGGGCGGATGAGTACGACACCAAGGCGATGGGCAAGGCGTTCGTGGTCTATGTTGGCACGCATGGCGACGCCGGCGCCCACCGCGCCGACGTGATCCTGCCGTCCGCGGCTTACACCGAGAAGTCGGGCACCTATGTCAACACCGAGGGCAGGGTGCAGGTCGCCGAGCGTGCCGTGTTCCCGCCGGGCGAGGCCAAGGAAGACTGGGCGATCTTCCGCGCGCTCAGCGCCGTGCTTGACATGCCGCTGCCGTTCAACTCGCTGCGCGCCCTGCGGACCGCGATGTACGCCGAGTTTCCGCATCTGGCGCAGATCGACCAGATCGTGCCGGCCGGCGTCGACGGCACGCGCGAGCTGGCGGGCCGGGCCATCAAGACCGACAGCGCGAAACTCACTTCGCCGATCGGCGACTTCTACATGACCAACCCCATCGCCCGCGCCTCGGCCATCATGGCCGAGTGCTCGCAGATGCAGGCTGGCCTCAAGCAGGCGGCGGAGTAAGCAATGGAATTCATCGCCGCAGCCCTCAACTACCTGCTTGGCATCCCGATCCTGGGATGGGGCACCGAAGTCGGCTTTGTCTACAAAGCCGTGCTGTTCCTGCTCGCGCTGCTGATCTTCACCGCCTACATCCTCCTCGCCGACCGCAAGATCTGGGCGGCCGTCCAGGTGCGCCGCGGCCCGAACGTTGTGGGTCCCTTCGGCCTGCTGCAGTCGTTCGCCGACCTCCTGAAATTCGTCTTCAAGGAGCCGGTGATCCCGGCGAGTTCCGACAAGGTCGTCTTCTTCATCGCGCCACTGGTGACGTCGGTGCTCGCGCTCTCGGCCTGGGTCGTGATCCCGATCAACCCGGGCTGGGCTCTCGCCAACATCAATGTGGGCATCCTCTACATCTTTGCCATCAGCTCGCTGGGCGTCTACGGCATCATCATGGCCGGATGGGCGTCCAACTCGAAATACGCCTTTCTCGGCGCGCTGCGCTCTGCCGCGCAGATGGTGAGCTATGAAGTCTCGATCGGCTTCGTCATCATCACCGTGCTGCTCTGTGTGGGCTCCCTGAACCTCACCGACATCGTCAATGCGCAGTACGAAATGGGCCTTGCCCATGTGCTGGGCGTGCCGTGGCTGACCTTCCTCAACTGGTTCTGGCTGCCGCTCTTTCCGATGTTCGTCATCTTCTTCATCTCGGCCCTCGCCGAGACGAACCGGCCGCCCTTCGACCTCCCCGAAGCCGAGTCCGAGCTGGTGGCCGGCTTCATGGTCGAATACTCGTCGACGCCCTATTTGCTGTTCATGCTGGGCGAGTACATCTCGATCCAGCTCATGTGCGCGATGACTGTCATCCTGTTCATGGGCGGTTGGGCCGCACCGGTCGACCTGCCACCGTTCACCTGGATCCCAGGCGTCATCTGGTTCATCCTCAAGCTCTGCCTGGTGTTCTTCATGTTCGCCATGGTGAAGGCATTCGTGCCGCGCTACCGCTATGACCAGCTCATGCGGATCGGCTGGAAGACCTTCCTTCCTATCTCGCTGATCATGGTGGTCGTCGTTGCGGGCATCCTCCAGTACACGGGCTGGGGTTGGCACGGGGGGACCATGTGATGCGGATCGGTCACGTTCTCAACGGTCTCCTGCTGCGCGAGTTCGTCGGCGCCTTCTGGCTGTCGATGCGCTATTTCTTCGCGCCCAAGAAGACCATCAACTATCCGTTCGAGAAGATGCCGTATTCGCCGCGCTTCCGCGGTGAGCACGCGCTGCGTCGCTACCCGAACGGCGAAGAACGCTGCATCGCCTGCAAGCTGTGCGAAGCGATCTGCCCCGCGCAGGCCATTACCATCGAAGCGGGCCCGCGCCAGAACGACGGCACGCGCCGCACCGTGCGGTACGACATCGATATGGTGAAATGCATCTATTGCGGCATGTGCCAGGAGGCCTGCCCGGTCGATGCGATCGTCGAGGGACCGAACTTCGAGTTCGCGACCGAGACGCGTGAAGAGCTCTATTTCAGCAAGGAACGTCTCCTTGCCAATGGTGACCGGTGGGAGCGCGAAATCGCTCGCTCCATGGCGCAAGATGCCCCTTACAGGTGAGATGACATGACCCTTGCTCTGTTCTTCTTCTACCTGTTCTCGATCGTCGTTGTGGCGTCGGCCTTCATGGTCATTGCCTCGCGCAATCCCGTGCACTCGGTGCTCTTCCTGATCCTGACCTTCGTGAATGCTGCGGGGCTGTTCATGCTGGCCGGCGCCGAGTTCCTCGCGCTGATTTTGATCGTGGTCTATGTCGGCGCGGTCGCGGTGCTGTTCCTGTTCGTGACGATGATGCTCGACGTCGATTTCGCGTCGCTCAGGACGGGCATGCTGCAATACGCGCCGATCGGCGTGGTCATCGGCGGGATACTGTTCCTCGAGCTGCTGCTCGTGGGCGGCAGCTACCTGATGGCGCCAACGATCAGCGGTGCGCCGGTAGTGCCCATCGACCAGACCATCGACAACACCCGTGCTCTCGGCCAGGTGATCTACACGCGCTACGTGTTCCTGTTCCAGGGCGCCGGTGCGGTGCTGCTCGTCGCCATGGTGGGCGCCATCGTGCTGACGCTCCAGCACAAGCCCAACGTCAAGCGGCAGGATGCGCTCAAGCAGTCGACGCGCACCCGCACCGAGGCGACCGAACTGGTCAAAGTCAAAACGGGGCAGGGGCTCTAGCATGCTTGAAGCAGCCGGCATTGGCCTCGGCCACTATCTCACTGTCGGGGCGATCCTGTTCACGCTGGGCGTGTTCGGCATTTTCCTCAACCGCAAGAACATCATCATCATCCTGATGTCGGTCGAGCTCATCCTGCTCGCGGTCAACGTCAACTTCGTGGCGTTCTCGGCGCAGTTGGGCGATCTCGCCGGGCAGGTCTTCGCGCTGCTGATCCTCACGGTCGCGGCCGCCGAAGCGGCGATCGGCCTTGCCATCCTCGTCATCTTCTACCGCAACCGCGGCTCCATCGCGGTTGAGGACGTCAACTCGCTGAAGGGCTGAGCCACGTGATCCAGGCGATCGTCTTTTTTCCGCTGATCGGCGCGCTCATCGCTGGGCTGCTCGGACGCGTCATCGGCCACCGTACCGCCGAGTTCGTGACGACCGGCCTGCTGATCGTTGCCGCCGTGCTGAGCTGGGTCGTCTTCGTCGGCTACTGGTTCGCGCCCGAGGCGACCGAGGGGGCAGGGCATGCGGAGGCGACCAAGGTGGTCGTGCTCGAGTGGATCCACTCCGGCCCGCTGGCGCTCGACTGGGTGCTGCGCGTCGACACGCTGACCGCCGTCATGCTGGTCGTCGTTACCACCGTGTCGAGCCTCGTCCACGTCTATTCGATCGGCTACATGGCCGATGATCCACACCGGGCGCGCTTTTTCGCCTATCTGTCGCTGTTCACGTTCGCCATGCTCATGCTGGTGACGGCGGACAACTTCCTCCAGATGTTCTTTGGCTGGGAAGGCGTCGGTCTCGCCTCCTATCTGCTGATCGGCTTCTGGTACAAGAAGCCCTCGGCAAATGCCGCCGCCATCAAGGCGTTCGTCGTCAACCGTGTCGGCGATTTCGGCTTCGCGCTCGGCATCTTCGCCGCGCTTATGATCCTGGGTTCGATCGACTTCGACACGGCGTTCCACAATGTCGAGGGCGTCGCGGGCCAGACCATGCGGTTCCTGAGCTGGGACCTCGACGCGATGACCGTTGTCTGCCTGCTACTGTTCATGGGCGCCATGGGCAAGTCGGCGCAGTTCCTGCTCCACACCTGGTTGCCGGACGCGATGGAAGGCCCAACCCCCGTCTCCGCCCTCATCCACGCCGCCACCATGGTCACCGCCGGCGTCTTCATGGTCGCGCGCCTGTCGCCGATGTTTGAGGCAGCGCCCATCGCCATGAACGTCGTCTTCGTCGTCGGCGCCATCACCGCTTTCTTCGCGGCGACCGTGGGTCTCGTCCAGAACGACATCAAGCGCGTCATCGCGTATTCGACCTGTTCGCAGCTCGGCTACATGTTCGTGGCGCTAGGCGCCGGGATGTTCTCGGCCGGCATCTTCCATTTGTTCACCCACGCCTTCTTCAAGGCGCTGCTGTTCCTGGGCGCCGGTTCGGTCATCCATGCGATGCACCATGAGCAGGACATGCGGAACATGGGCGGGCTCGCCAAGAAGATCCCGATTACGTACTGGATGATGCTCATCGGCACGCTGGCGCTCACCGGTGTCGGCATTCCGGGATTGCCGATCGGCTTTGCCGGCTTCTTCTCCAAGGATGCGATCATCGAGACGGCCTACGCGGTCGGCGGTAACCTCGGTACGTTCGGCTTCTGGACGCTGGTGATCGCCGCCATGTTCACGAGCTTCTACTCGTGGCGCCTGATCCACCTGACCTTCCACGGTACGCCGCGTCCGGCCACCCATGGCCACGACGATCACGCCCACGACGCGCATGGTCACGAACACGGCTCGGCCTATGACAACGCGCATGAAAGCCCCAATGTTATGCTCGTGCCGCTCTACATCCTCGCGGCCGGCGCCATCCTCGCCGGTTTCGTGTGGCATGAGGAGTTCATCGGTCACGCCGAGCACATCGCGCATTTCTTCGCCGGCTCGCTCGTCGTCGACGAGCATCTGGTGGAAGCGGTGCACTCGGTGCCGTTCTGGGTTCGTGCGTCCTCGACCGTCGCCATGATCCTCGGCTTCGCCGCCGCCTGGTACATGTACATGGTCGACAAGACGGCGCCGGCGCGCCTCGCTGCGGCGAATTCCGGGCTCTACAAGTTCCTGCTCAACAAGTGGTACTTCGACGAGCTCTACAACTTCATCTTCGTGCGCCCCGCGTTCTGGCTCGGCCGCGCGCTGTGGAAGGGTTTCGATGACTGGCTCGTCGACCAGACCATCGTTGAAGGCCTCGGCAATCGCGTGAAGGACGTCACCGCACGCGTCGTCCGCCTGCAGTCGGGCTACCTCTATCACTACGCCTTTGTCATGCTGATCGGCATCGCCGCGCTGCTCACCTGGGCCATCACCGCCGGGGGGCTGCTCGGATGACCTTCCTCACCGACAACATCCTGACGGTTGTCACCTTCCTGCCGCTCGTCGGCGCGCTGCTGCTCACCTTCGTGGGTGGCGGCGAGGACGAGAACTCCAAGACCCTGGCCCGCTGGATCGCGCTTGCGACCTCGCTCATCACCTTCGGGCTCTCGCTGTGGATGTGGTCGCGCTTCGATCCCGCCAATGCCGGCTTCCAGTTCGTCGAGAATTACGACTGGATCGGTACCTCCATCGGTTACCGCATGGGCGTCGACGGCGTCTCGATCCTGTTCGTCGTGCTCACGGCGTTGCTGATCCCGGCCTGCATCCTCTCGAGCTGGAGCTCGATCAGCACTCGCGTCCGCGAATACATGCTGGTGTTCCTCATCCTCGAGACGCTCTGCATCGGCGTGTTCACCGCGCTCGACCTTGCGATGTTCTACGTCTTCTTCGAAGGCAGCCTGATCCCGATGTTCCTCATCATCGGCATCTGGGGCGGCAAGCGACGCATCCAGGCGGCCTACAAGTTCTTCTTCTACACCTTCACCGGCTCGGTACTGATGCTGCTCGCCATCATGTACATGTACTGGCAGGCTGGCACGCTCGATATCCGCAAGCTCCTTGCCTTCCAGTTCGATCCGGCCGCGCAGACCTGGCTGTGGCTTGCCTTCTTCGCCTCGTTCGCGGTGAAGATGCCGATGTGGCCGTTCCACCGCTGGCTGCCCGAGGCGCACGTCGAGGCGCCCACCGCCGGTTCGGTGATCCTTGCCGCGATCCTCTTGAAGCTGGGCGGCTACGGCTTCATCCGCTTCTCGCTCGCAATGTTCCCGGTCGCCTCCGAGATGTTCGCGCCGTTCGTGTTCACGCTTTCGATCGCGGCGATCATCATCACCTCGCTCATCGCGCTGGTGCAGACCGACATCAAGAAGCTAATCGCCTATTCGTCCGTCGCCCATATGGGCTTTGTCACCATGGGGATCTTTTCGGGCAACGTCATGGGTATCCATGGCGCGGTGTTCCAGATGATCTCGCACGGCATCGTGTCGGGCGCCCTGTTTCTGTGCGTGGGCGTCATCTACGACCGCCTCCACACCCGCGAGATCGAGGCCTTTGGCGGCCTCGTCGAACGCATGCCGCGCTACGCCTTCGCCTTCATGGTGTTCACCATGGCCAATGTCGGGTTGCCGGGAACGTCGGGCTTTGTGGGCGAATTCCTCACCATGATCGGCACGTTCCAGGTCAACACCTGGGTGGCGTTCTTTGCCGCCTTCGGCGTCATCCTCTCGGCGGCCTATGCGCTCTGGCTCTACCGTCGGGTGATCTTCGGTGGGCTCACCAAGGAATCGCTGATGGGCATGCTCGACCTCGACCGCCGCGAGATCGCGGTGCTCGCGCCGCTCATCGTGCTGACCATCCTCTTCGGCTTCTGGCCCGCCCCCATCCTCGACGCGACGGCCGCGTCGGTGAACCTCGTGGCGGAAAACTTCGGCAAGGCGATCGGGGCGACTGGCCCGCTGGTCGCCGCGGCGCACTAGGAGAGACTTGATGAATTCCGACCTCTCCAGTTTCGCCTCGCTCGCGCCGGCCTATCCCGAGCTGCTGCTCGCGGTGGGTGTCGTCGTGTTGCTCCTGGGCGGCGTGATCTTCTCCAAGGACCGCTCGACCGGCATCGCCTTCCTCGCCATCCTGCTGCTGATCGCCGTCGCCGGTGTCGCGATCTGGCCGCCGGCCGAGGGCATCCTGTTCAATGGCGGGTTCATCGTCGACGGTTTCGCCCGCTACATGAAGTTCCTCGTGCTGGGCGGCTCGGCCTTCGCGCTCGTCCTTTCGACCTCCACAGCCAAGCCGATGGGGCTCGACAAGTTCGAGTATTCGATCCTCGTCCTGCTTGCGACGCTTGGCATGATGGTCATGGTCTCGGCCAATGACCTCATGAGCCTCTATGTCGGGCTCGAGCTACAGTCGTTGGCGCTCTATGTTGTTGCGGCGATGAAGCGCGAGGACAGCAAGGCGACCGAAGCCGGCCTCAAATACTTCGTCCTCGGCGCGCTGAGCTCGGGTATGCTGCTCTACGGCGCGTCGCTGATCTACGGCTTCACCGGCATGACGCAGCTCGACCAGATCGTCACTGCCGTCGCCGGCGCGCAGCGCTCCATCGGCCTCATCTTCGGCATGGTCTTCCTCATTGCCGGCATTGCCTTCAAGATCTCGGCCGTGCCCTTCCACATGTGGACGCCCGACGTCTACGAGGGGGCGCCGACGCCGGTCACCGCGTTCTTCGCCGCCGCTCCGAAGGTCGCTGCCATGGCGCTCATCATCCGTGTCGTCACCGTCCCGTTCGGCGGCGTCACGCATGACTGGCAGCAGATCGTGATCTTCCTGTCGATTGCCTCGATGGTGCTCGCCGCCTTTGCCGCCATCGGCCAGAACAACCTCAAGCGGCTCCTCGCGTACTCGTCGATCGGCCATGTCGGCTTCGCCCTTGTCGGCCTCAGCGCTGGCACGTCGGTGGGCGTCGAAGGCGTTGCAGTCTACATGGCGATCTATGTCGCCATGACCATCTGCATGTTTGCCGCGCTTCTCTCGCTGCGCACCTCGAACGGCTACGTCGAGACCATCCCGCAGCTTGCGGGCCTTGCGCAGAAGCGGCCGTTCATCGCTGCGATCATCGCCATCGTGATGTTCTCGTTCATCGGCCTGCCGCCGCTCGCCGGGTTTTTCGCCAAGTGGCAGGTGTTCCTCGCGGCCATCGATGCGCATCTGTTCGCGCTCGCCATCATCGGCGTACTGGCAAGCGCGGTGAGCGCCTTCTACTACCTGCGCATCGTCAAGGTCATGTATTTCGACGAACCGCAGAGCGAGTTCGCCGCTGCGCCCGCCGAGCTCACTGCCGTCATGGCGGTCGCCGGCTTCCTCATCGTCACCTACTTCGTCACCGTCGCGTCGCCGCTCTACAATGCGGCTCACGCGGCGGCGGGAAGCCTGTTCTAGTGGCCAACTTCTGGCTCGGCCCGATCGCCAGTGGCCGCGGCTACAGGCTTCACGGTTTTGACGAGATCGGCTCGACCAGCACCGAAGCATCCAGCGCAGCCGCGTCTGGCGATGTCGGGGAGGTCTGGTACGCTGCGCTCAGGCAGACGGCGGGCAGAGGGCGGCGCGGTCGCGCCTGGGAAACGCCCTCGGGCAATCTTGCCGCCAGCCTCATGATCGTTCCCGATTGCGATCCCGCCATCGCCGCGACGCTGGGCTTCGTTGCCGGCGTGGCGCTCAACCGGGCGCTCGCGGCCACGCTCCCGGCCGGCCTCGTCAAGCACGGTATCGATGGCGCCAATCGTGTCGCCCTCAAATGGCCGAATGACGTCCTGGCCGACGGCGCCAAGCTCGCCGGCATCCTGCTCGAAGCGCAGAAGCTGCCCGACGGCCGCCATGCGGTGGTCATCGGCTTCGGCGTCAACATTGTATCTGCACCCTCCGGGTTGCCTTATCCCGCCACCTCGCTCAACGACCTGGGGGCCGGTGTCTCCGCCGAAACTATCTTCGCCGCGCTCGCCGAGGAGTGGGTGGTCGCCTATGAGCTGTGGGACCACGGGCAGAATGTCGGCGACATCCTGCGCCTGTGGCGTGCTTCGGCCGCCGGCATTGGCGCGGAGGTTGCCGTCGCCCGCGATGGCGATGTCATTCGCGGCATTTTCGAGAGTATCGACGACGCGGGCCGACTGATCGTGCGCGGCAACGACAATTCACGCATCGCCATCACGGCGGGCGATGTCCATTTCGGCGTTACAGCCACAGCGAGGGCCTGATGCCACAGCCACACCCCGACGAACTGGTCTTTGTTCCGCTCGGCGGGGTCGGCGAGATCGGCATGAACATGGCCGCCTATGGCTTCGGCCCGGTCAATGCGCGCAAGTGGATCGTCGTGGACTGCGGCGTGACGTTCGCCGGTCCATCGCAGCCGGGGATCGAGCTCATCATGGCCGATCCGACCTTTCTCGAAGACAACGCCGACGACGTCCTGGCGCTGATCCTCACGCATAGCCACGAGGATCACTACGGCGCCGTGCTCGACCTGTGGCCGGCTTTCGATCGGCCAGTCTATGCCACCGACTTCACCGCCGCGATGCTGTCGGCCAAGCGCGCGGCCGACGATATCGTCGACAATGTTGCGCTGCGTCGGATGGTTGTCGGCCAGCCCTTCACCGTCGGCCCGTTCACCATCGAGGCGGTTAACGTCGCGCACTCCATTCCCGAAAGTTGCGCGCTCGCCATTACGACGAAAGCGGGCAGGGTGATCCACACCGGCGACTGGAAGCTCGATCCGAGCCCGATCGGTGCGGCCCCAACCGACGAGAAGCGTTTCCGCCAACTCGGTGCCGAGGGCATTCCGCTGGCGCTGGTCTGCGACAGCACCAACGCCCTCAAGGATGGCACCAGTCCCAGCGAGGACGAGGTTGCGGCAACGCTAGCCGCACTCATCGCCGACGCGCCGCATCGCGTGGCGCTCACGACGTTCGCCTCCAATGTCGGCCGCGTCATCTCCATTGCCCGTGCCGCTGAGAAGGCGGGCCGCCAGGTGGTCATGTCGGGCAGGGCGCTGCACCGCATTTCGACCATCGCGCGCGAACTGGGCATGCTTGAGGGCGTTGCACCGTTCCTCGACCAGGACGCGTTCAAGACACTACCGCGCAACAAGATCGTTGTGCTGTGCACCGGCTCGCAGGGCGAGCCGCGCGCCGCGATTGCCCGCATTGCCCGAGGCGAGCATCCGGCCATCGACCTCAATGCCGGCGACCGGGTGATCTTCTCGTCCTGGGCGATCCCGGGCAACGAACGCGAGGTCATCGACATCCAGAACCTGCTGATTGATCGGGGCATCGAGGTCATCACGCAGCAGGACGGTCTGGTTCACACCACCGGCCACCCGCGTCGCGAGGAGCTCAAGCGTCTTTACGACTGGTTGAAGCCGCAGACGCTCGTGCCGGTGCATGGCGAGGCGGCACATCTTGAGGCCCACGCGGCGCTCGGCCGGCAGCATGGCATCGCCAATGTCGTCCACGCGCGCAATGGCGACATGGTCCGTCTTTTCCCCGACGTACTGCACTTCCCAGGCGAGGTGCGGACGGGCGAGCTTTATCTCGATGGCAATATCCTCTGCACGCCCGAGGAATCGGGCGTCAAGGAACGCCGGCGCCTGAGCTTTGGCGGGCACATCGTCGTCAGCGTCTGTGTCGACAGCCGCGGCGCGGTCGTGTCGGGCCCGGACATGAGCATCGAGGGGTTGCCCGAAGTCGAGGACGACGAGGAATCGTTGACCCATCTAGTGCGCAACGTCGTCAACGGGACGCTCAAATCGATCCCGCCCAAGCGCCGCTCCGATCCCGATGTCGTCGAGGCGGCGCTGCAGCGTTCGGTTCGCGGCGAGGTGAATGCGTGGTGGGGCAAAAAGCCTAATGTGACGGTGTTCGTCCACCGCATATAGGAACGGCCCATGTTAGCTCCGGCCACCTTCATCGCCATCTACGCCATCGTCTGGTGGATCTGCCTGTTCATCGTGCTGCCGTTCGGCGTCCGCAACCAGGTCGACACCGGCGACATCGTGCCTGGCACCGAGCCGGGCGCACCCGTTGCGCCCCGCTGGTGGCAGCGCGTGCTCTACACCACTCTGCTCTCGATCCCGATGACGGCCCTGCTGATCTGGGCGCTCTCGAATCCGTGGCTACAGGAATATTGGAGCTAGGTTCGTCCGGGCTCAGGCCTTCTTGGCCCGGCCGTGCTCCCAGGCCATCTCCAGTGCCGTCTTGAGCTCGGCCTTGCCGATGGCTTTCAGATCGACCGTCGTCCAGCCCGAAGTGCCCCATTTATTGGGGATCGGTGTGAATACCTCGGGCGCCAGCATCGTCTTGAACTCCTGCTCCTCGGGGGTGAGGTTGAGGTTCACCGACTTTCCGTCGGCGGCGAGCGTGGCGTAGATGCGGCGCACCTTGAAGGCCGTCCGCTCGAAATGCGGATGTTCGGTCGTTCCCTCGAGGCTCATGGCCAGCTTTCGGACGTCGGCGGCGGTCGCCATTACTCTCCTCCGAAAGAAAAGGCAGGGCGCGAGCCCTGCCGAATTAGTTTGATCGACAATACGCTGGTCTTAGGCACGCAGTTACGCGGCGGCCAACGCTCCTCCCTTGACGTTGTCGACGTCCGGCAGCTTGGTCGCTGCCTGTAATTTATTGCGGGGGACCGTAACAACTCGCATTAGGGCTGTCACCTAGATTCTGCGACCTTTTTGCGGCGCCACCGAGGCTGGACAGGGCTTGACTGATGCGCTTTGAGTACACCCGCCGAAGGCCCAGATTCGTGCGGCTTTCCGAGGAGTTTCCATGCGTCTCAGCCGCTACTTCCTGCCCGTTCTGAAGGAGTCTCCCAAGGAGGCCGAGATCGTCTCGCACAAGCTGATGCTGCGTGCGGGCATGATCAAGCAGCAGGCCGCGGGGTCCTACTCCTGGCTGCCGCTGGGCTACCGGGTGCTCGAGAAGGTCAAGAAGATCATCGAGCAGGAGCAGGATCGCTCTGGCGCCGTCGAGTTGCTGATGCCGACGCTGCAATCGGCGGACCTCTGGCGCGAGTCCGGGCGCTACGACGCCTACGGCGAAGAAATGCTGCGCGTCAAAGACCGGCACAAGCGCGATATGCTCTACGGTCCGACCAATGAGGAGATGATCACCGACATCTTCCGGACCTATGTGAAGTCCTACAGGGATTTGCCGCTCAACCTCTACCACATCCAGTGGAAGTTCCGCGACGAGGTCCGGCCGCGCTTTGGGACCATGCGCAGCCGCGAGTTCCTGATGAAGGACGCCTATTCCTTCGATCTCGACAAGGACGGCGCGACGCAGGCCTTCTACCGCATGTTCGTGGCCTACCTCCGTACCTTCCACCGCATGGGGCTGGTGGGTATTCCGATGCGCGCCGACAGCGGCCCGATCGGCGGCGATATGAGCTACGAGTTCCACGTGCTCGCCGATACCGGCGAGAGCGCGGTGTTTCTGCATGCCGACCTCGTCAACAAGCCCATTCCGCCCATCGACACCGACTTCCGCAGCGATCTGTCGGCGATCTTCAAGGACTGGACATCGCTCTATGCGGCGACCGACGAGATGCTGGACGAGGCCAAGTTCAAGACCGACGTACCCGAGGACAAGCGGCTTAGCGCGCGGGGCATCGAGGTCGGCCATATTTTCTACTTCGGGACCAAGTATTCCGATCCCATGAAGGCGACCGTGACCGGCCCGGACGGCAAGGAAATCACCGTGCATGGGGGCAGCTACGGCATCGGTCCCTCGCGACTCGTGCCGGCCGTGATCGAAGCCAGTCATGACGATGCCGGCATTGTCTGGCCCGTCCCCGTCGCGCCGTTCGAGGTGACGCTGATCAACCTCAAGGCCGGCGACGCCGATACGGACGCCGCCTGCGAGAAGCTGTACGCGGAACTCGGCAATGCCGGCCTCGACGCGCTGTACGACGATCGCGACGCGCCGGCGGGGCAGAAGTTCGCGACCGCGGACCTGATCGGCATCCCGTACCAAATCATCCTCGGGCCGCGCGGGCTCAAGGAGGGGCAGGCCGAGATCAAGCACCGCAAGACGGGCGAGCGCGAGACGCTGCCGCTCGCCGATGCGGTCGAGCGGGTGCGCTCGCTGGTCGAGCCGCAGAGGCGGGACAAGGTTTGAGCGACACCACGGCCGCTTCCGCCGACACGGCCGGCCCGTTCTCGCGCTTCGAGTGGATGCTGGCGGGACGGTACCTGCGCGCCCGCCGGCGCGAGACCTTCATCTCGGTCATCTCCTGGCTGACGCTGATCGGCGTCGCTATCGGCGTTGCCACGCTGATCGTGGTGATGAGTGTGATGAATGGCTTCCGCGCCGAGTTGCTGACCAAGATCCTGGGGCTCAACGGACACTTCACCGCCTATCCGATCGACGCCAAGTTCACCGACTACGACCAGACGGCGATCAAGCTCGAGACGGTCGACGGCGTGCTGTTCGCCATCCCTTACGTTGAAGGACAGGCGCTTGCTTCCGGCCAGCAGGATTCGACCGGCGTGTCGGTGCGCGGCATCGAGGCGGCCTCGATCGACAAGCTGACGCTGCTCAAGAACGGCAACATCCTCGGTGGCTGGGACCAGTGGGACCAGTCGATGGGCGTCGCCATCGGACAGCGTCTCGCCGAAAAGCTCGGACTGACGATCGGCGATCCCATCACCATCATCAACCCCAACGGCGCCAACACGCCCTTTGGCAAGACCGCGCAGATCCGCTCCTTCCCGGTGAACGTGATCTTCAATCTGGGGATGGTCGAGTTCGACAGCTTCTTCGTCTACATGCCGATGCAGGCGGCGCAGAGCTACTTCAAGATGTATGAAGACGTGCTGCGCCCCGGCTTCACGGAGCCGGCGCCCGACGCCACGGACGAGGAGATCGACGCCGCCTATGAGCGCCAGTACCAGGCGACGGCGGTCGAGGTGTTCATCGACGACCCCGACAACGTCAACGTCGTCCGCAACCGCATCCAGACCGACGTCGACCGGTCGCTGATCCTCTATGACTGGCAGCAGCGCAACGAGACGTTCTTCTCGGCGCTGCAGGTCGAGCGCGTGGTGATGTTCACGATCCTGTCGATGATCATTCTGGTCGCTGCGTTCAACATCATTTCGAGCCTCGTCATGCTGGTGAAGGACAAGGCCAGCGACATCGCGATCCTGCGCACGATGGGCGCGACGCGCGGCTCGATCATGCGGATATTCTCCATGACGGGATTTGCGATCGGGCTTGCGGGCACGGCGATCGGGCTGATCCTGGGCGTTGTCGTCGCGTCGAATGCCGAGCCGCTGCGCGCCTTCATTTCCAGCCTCACCAACATCCCAATCTTCCCGCCGGAAGTGTTCCTCCTGTCGAGCCTGCCGTCCAAGATCGATGCCAGCGAGGTGACGGTGGTCGCCCTGCTGGCGCTCGGGCTGAGCTTCCTCGCAACGCTCTATCCGGCCTGGCGCGCGGCGCAGTACGACCCGGTCGAGGCGCTGCGGTATGAGTAAGCCACATCTGAGGCTGAGCGGCGTCCACCGGCATTTCGGCGAGGGCGAGACGCTGGTGCGCGTGCTGGAAGCGGCCGACCTCACGGTGGCGAGCGGCGAACTGGTGGCGATCGTCGCGCCGTCCGGGGCCGGCAAGTCGACGCTGCTCCACATGTGCGGACTGCTCGAGCGGCCGCAGGGCGGCGAGATCGAGATCACCGGCACGCCCACGACAAAGCTCTCCGAGCGCGGGCGCACGCTGCTCAGGCGGTCGACCATCGGGTATGTGTACCAGTTCCACCATCTGCTTCCCGAGTTCTCGGCCGTCGAGAACGTTTCCGTACCGCAACTGATCGCCGGCAAGGCGCCGGCGGCGGCGAACAAGCGGAGCATGGAGCTGCTCGAGCTGCTCGGGGTCGCGCACCGCGCCTCGCACCGCCCGGCGGAGCTGTCGGGGGGCGAGCAGCAGCGCGTGGCGATTGCGCGGGCGGCGGCAAACCATCCCAAGGTCATCCTCGCTGACGAGCCGACGGGCAACCTCGATCCGGCGACGAGCGACCTCGTCTTCGGAGCGCTGCAATCGCTGATCCGCGACGAGGGCGCGGCGGGGCTGATCGCCACGCACAACCACGATCTCGCGCGCCGAGCGGACCGCATCGTGACCCTCAAGGATGGTCTCGTGCAGCCGCTTACGCTGTAGAGGAAAATGAAAGGCCCGGACCAGGAGGTGGAACTCCGGCCGGGCCTAAGCCAACCGGGCGGCGAAGCCCCGTCGGCGGCGGTGCGATAGCACGACTGATTGCGTGCGGCTACCACTTCCTCAGCCCTCGAGCGACCGTTCCATCTGGATGCAGTCGGCAGCGATACCGCTCAGTTCCTCGCTATCCCATTCGCGGCGGTGCCAGCCTGTCGCCTCGTAGAAGCCGACGGCTTCGGGCGCGGCGTTGACACGAAGCAGGGTGACACCGCGGCGGCGCGCTTCGCGATCGACGAGCCGGCTCATCTGGCGGCCATGGCCTTGCCGCTGCAGGTCGGGCGCGATGGCGACGAGGCGGACGATGGCGACACTGCCCTCGATGTCGAGACGGGTGATGCCGGCCGGCCGGCCGCCAACACGGAGCAGCAATGGCAGGGGTGGCGGTCGTCGGGATGGTTTTCATCATAGACGATGCCCTGCTTGCGGAAGGGCGCGAACAGCACGTCGCGGCGCAGGCGGTGCATTTCCCGCCAGTCGTCCGGCGTCGCGACCTGCCTCAGCTCGTAGATCGTCATTGCTGCTCCCGGAGAATGGCCGAGACCTGCGCGGTGGTCATGATGCCGTCGACATAGGTGAAGGTGCCGGCGTCGCGGACTTCGAGCGCGGCGTTGCGCAGGCCGGTGAGGGCCGCGCGCACGAAGGAGCCGCCGGCTGAAACGCGGCGGACGCCCGCTCCTTCGAGCTCGGCGAGCGTGAACGTGCCGCCCTTGAAGCCCTGGACGACATTGACTGGCTTGCCGACCTCGCGGCACACGGTGGCGATGGCGTCGAGGCCGGGCAGGCCGGGCGCAAAAAGCACGTCGGCGCCGGCCGCCTCGAAGGCCTGGAGGCGCCGGAGCGTGTCGTCGAAGTCGGCGCGGCCATGCAGGTAGTTCTCGGCACGAGCGACGAAGACGAAGTCGGTGCCCAGCTTGCGGGACGCCTCGGCGGCGGCGTGGACGCGCTCGACAGCGAGGGTGAAGTCGTAGATGGGGTTTTGCGGGTCGCCGGTGGCGTCCTCGATGGAGCCGCCGACAAGTCCGGCCGCGTGGGCCTGGCGAATGGCCTCGGCGGCGTCCTCGGGGGAGGGGCCGAAGCCGTTCTCGAGGTCACCGGCAACGGGCAGCGAGGTCGCGCCCGCGACGAGGCGCGCATTGGCGATGGTTTCATCGCGCGAGACGAGCCCTTCGCCATCGACGCGGCCGAGCTGGAACGCCGTTCCGGCACTGGTGGTGGTGAGCGCCTCAAAGCCGAGCGAGGCGAGGATCTTGGCGCTTGCCCCGTCCCAGGGATTGGGGATCACAAACAGCTTGCTGCGGTCGTGCAGGGCGCGGAAGGCGCGGGCTTTGTCGGCCTGGGTCATCGATTCCTCCATCGTTATCTGCGGCATAGCACAGGACGAGCGCGTGTGCCGGGCCGCCCTCGGGGCTCCCGGGTTTGGGGATGCTCCTCGCCCATCCGGGCAAGGGAGCGGCGAGGCGGGGCCGTTGGTGCAGCCGGGTAGGCCGGCGGAGGAAGGGACCACTGGGCCCGCCCCGCGCTCCCGG
>Ga0066256_1000719_pt1 | contig 65832 bp, 46 predicted proteins | sample ThiBio_1000_biof_FD_87107 | JGI IMG/M metagenome (GOLD analysis project Ga0066256, IMG submission 87107) | Wastewater bioreactor microbial communities from Cape Town, South Africa - Thiocy_expt_1000_biof (version 2) | ecosystem: Engineered > Bioreactor > Thiocyanate-remediating >... | reverse complement strand
CAAGGGCCTGATCCTGCTCACCTGCGGCGTGCACGGCAACGTCATCCGCTTCCTCGCGCCGATCACCATCCAGGACGAGGTCTTCGCCGAAGCGCTCGACATCCTCGAAGCCTCCATGGTCGAGGCCCGCAGCGCCTGATCGGCGCCGCAAGCGAACGAACCACATCTTCCCAAGGCGACACCCGGGGCATGGCTCCGGGTGAACGGCCTTTCCTGTCCGAAAGGAATGCAAGCATGGCCTTCCACGATGCTCTCACGAAGCACCTGAAGTCGACCGATTTCCTGCGCGATGCAGGCTATGTCAACGGCAACTGGATCGGCGGCAACGGCGCCGCGACCTTCGACGTCTTCAATCCCGCGACCGGCGAAAAGCTGGCGACGCTGCCCGAGATGGGCGCGAGCGAGACCGCCGCCGCCATCGACGCCGCCCACAAGGCGCAAGGCGCATGGGCCGCCCGCCCCGCCAAGGACCGCAGCATCCTGCTGCGCAAGTGGAACGACCTGATCGTCGCCAATGCCGACGAGCTGGCCGCCATCCTCACCGCCGAAATGGGCAAGCCCCTGCCGGAAGCGCGCGGCGAAATCCTCTACGCCGCCTCCTATGTCGAATGGTACGCGGAAGAGGCCAAGCGCATCAACGGCGAGACGATCCCCGCCCCTTCGGCAGACAAGCGCATGCTCGTCATCAGGCAGCCGGTCGGTGTCGTCGGCACGATCACGCCGTGGAACTTCCCGGCCGCGATGATCGCCCGCAAGGTCGCCCCGGCGCTCGCCGTCGGCTGCACGGTGGTTTCCAAGCCGGCCGAGCAGACGCCGCTCTCGGCCATCGCCCTTGCCGTGCTGGCGGAGAAGGCCGGCATTCCCGCCGGCGTCTTCAACGTCATCCTCGGCACGGACGGCCCCGCCATCGGCAAGGAGCTGTGCTTCAATCCGAAGGTGCGGAAAATCTCCTTCACCGGCTCCACGGAAGTCGGCCGCATCCTGATGCGCCAGTGCTCCGACCAGATCAAGAAGGTCAGCCTGGAGCTCGGCGGAAACGCGCCCTTCATCGTCTTCGACGATGCCAATCTCGACGCCGCCGTCGAGGGCGCGATGGCCTCGAAATACCGCAATGCCGGCCAGACCTGCGTGTGCGCCAATCGTCTCTACGTGCAGTCGGGGGTCTATGACGCCTTCGCCGAGAAGCTTGCGAAGAAGGTCGCCGAGCTCTCCGTCGGCAACGGCTTCGACAAGGGCACGACCATCGGCCCGCTGATCGAGGAGGCCGCCATCGCCAAGGTCGAGGCCCATATCGCCGACGCCGTCTCCAAGGGCGCGACGGTCCTTGCCGGCGGCAAGCGCATCGAGGGCAACGGCACCTTCTTCCAGCCGACGGTGCTGAAGGGCGTCGCGCGCGGCATGACGGTGGCGAAGGAAGAGACCTTCGGGCCCGTCGCCCCGCTCTTCCGCTTCGACACGGTCGAGGACGTGATCGAACAGGCCAACGACACCGAATTCGGCCTCGCAGCCTATTTCTTCGCCGGCGACCTCAAGAAGGTCTGGAAGGTGGCCGAAGCGCTCGAATACGGCATGGTCGGCGTCAACACCGGCCTCATCTCCTCCGAAGCCGCCCCCTTCGGCGGCATCAAGCAGTCCGGCCTCGGCCGCGAAGGCTCCGCCCACGGCGCGGACGACTATCTGGAGCTGAAATATATCTGCATGGGCGATGTGGCCTGACGACACGACCGCCCCGCTTCGGCGGGGCGGTTCCTATGCGGCTTCGATATCCGTCCTGGAGAAATCGTCGCCCTTGTAGAGCAGCGGCATGTTGAGATGCCGGGCACAGGCATAGGCGAAGCAGTCGCCGAAGTTCAGGCCCGCCGGATGCCGGCCCTTGCCGAAACGCTGATAGGCGATGACGGCCAATTCGCCCGTACCGGGATCGACCGGCTCGACCTTGACCGAAAGCAGCTTCAGGAAATCCGTGACGAGGGCAAAGGCATCCGTCGGCGCGATCTGCCTCTGGCGCCCCACCGCAAGCGACGTCTCCCAGATGGCCATGGGCGACGTAAAGCGTATTTCAGCCCGCTGGAGCCTCCCGAGGAGCGCGTCAGCCCCCTCTTCGGACGCCAGGATTGCTACGAACGCCGAGGCGTCGACGAACATCGATCAGTCCTCGTAGAGACTATCGATGAAAGCCTTGTCGGCGGGTGGGCCGACCTTGGGGTATTTCGCATCGAGATCGCGGACGAAGGCCTTGGCCCGGTCCGCCAATGTCGGCTCGCTTTCCGCCCGCTCCAGCTCACGCGCCAGCGCCTGCCGCACCGCCTCGGTCTTGCTGACCTTGCGGAGCGCGGACAGCCGCTCGGCAAGCCGGTCGACTTCCTGATCCTTGACGTAGAGCGGCATGGTATATCCTTTCGTAGTCCGGGGTATATATAACATGCGGCACGCGGCTTTCAAAGCTCAAGCCGCCTTCACCGTCTCTGGATGCGCCGCCTTGAAGGCCGGAAGCACACGGCAGGCCTCGGCGATCCGCCGCACCTGCGTGAGGCCGGAAAGGTCGGCGCCCCAGCGTTCGGCATTGTAGACCTGCGGGACGAGGCAGAAGTCGGCCATGGTAGGGGTTTCGCCGTGGCAGAAGGCGCCGGTGGCGGGGTTGTCGAGTAGAGCCTCGACGGCGGCAAGGCCTTCGCCGATGAACGTCTTCATCCAGTCGGCCCGGACACCCTCTCCGCCGCCGGTGATCTCCATGACATGGCCCACGACGCCCGTATTGCAGACAGCGTGGATCTCCATGGCGATGGCGTAGGAGAGCGTGCGCACGCGCTGCCGGCCGAGCGGATCGGCGGGGAGGGAATGCGCCGCGGGGCGCGTTTCGCAGAGATATTCGATGATGGCGAGGGACTGCGTCAGCGTCTCGCCGTCGATGACGAGCGCCGGCACGAGGCCCTGCGGGTTGCGGGCGCGGTGTTCCGGCGCGCGCTGCTCGCCGGTGAGGAGATCGACGGAGACCCGGCGATAGGCGAGGCCGAGGCTTTCGAGCGCGATGCGCACGCGATAACTGGCGGAGGAGCGCCAGTAATCGTAGAGGACGATCTCCTCGCTCATCGGGTCAATCCTTCTCGTAGCGCGTCACGGTCTGCTCGATGGCGCCGAAGATCGAATGGCCCGCCTTGTCCTTCATCTCGATGCGCACGACATCGCCGAACTTCATGAAGGGCGTCTTCGGCGCGCCGGTGGCGATCGTCTCGATGGTGCGGACCTCGGCGATACAGGAGTAACCCGCGCCGCCCTCGGAGACCGGCTTGCCGGGACCGCCGTCGAGCTTGTTGGAGACGGTGCCCGAGCCGATGATCGAGCCGGCGACGAGCGGGCGGGGCTTTGCCGCATGGGCGACGAGCTGGCCGAAGTCGAAGGTCATGTCCACGCCGGCATCGGCCTTGCCGAAGGGCGTGCCGTTGAGCGAGACGAGGAGCGGCAGGTGCAGCTTGCCGCCCTTCCAGGCGTCGCCCAGTTCGTCGGGCGTCACGGCGACGGGAGAGAAGGCGGAGCAAGGTTTCGACTGGAAAAAGCCGAAGCCCTTGGCGAGCTCGCCGGGGATGAGGCCGCGCAGCGAGACGTCGTTGACGAGCATGACGAGGCGGATCGCATCGCGCGCCTCCTCCACGCTCGCACCCATCGGCACGTCGTCGACGACGACGGCGATCTCGCCCTCCATGTCGATGCCCCAGGCCTCGTCGGACGCGAGGATCGGGTCGCGCGGACCAAGGAAGCTGTCGGAGCCGCCCTGGTATATAAGCGGATCTGTCCAGAAGCTCTCCGGCATCTCGGCATTGCGGGCCTTGCGGACGAGTTCGACATGGTTGACATAGGCAGAACCGTCCGCCCATTGGTAGGCGCGCGGCAGCGGGGAGGCCGCGTCGTGCTCGTGGAAGCGGGTGGTCGGCTGCGAGCCGGTCTCCAGCCCTTCGGCGACCCGCTCCAGCCGCGGCGCGACATGCGCCCAGTCATCGAGTGCCGCCTGCAGGCTGCGGGCGATATGGCCCACTTCCGAGCAGCGCGTCAGGTCGCGCGAGACGACGACCAGTCGGCCGTCGCGGGTGGAATCCTTCAGTGTCGCAAGTTTCATGCGTGTCGCTCCCGATCTTGTTTCCGGCCGGCGGATCGTGTCATCTTCCGGCCGCCTGTCTCCACCCGCATGCGCCGCGTCCGCGCCGCATCGCCTCTCCAAGGAAATCCCGCTTGAACCGCACGGTCCGAAATTCCCTGCTGATCACCGCCGGCTTTATCGCCGTGACGGCCGCCATCCTTTATACGATGGGTCAGCCGCTCATCTGCAAGTGCGGATATGTGAAACTGTGGCATGGCGTGGTGGTTTCCTCCGAAAACTCCCAGCACCTCACCGACTGGTACACGCCGAGCCACATCATCCACGGCATCCTGTTCTTCGGCTTCTTCACGCTGATCCTGAAAAAGGCGAGCATAAACGTGCGCCTCGCCCTCGCGCTCGTCGTGGAATGCGCCTGGGAAATCCTCGAAAACACCGACATGGTGATCAACCGTTACCGCGAATCGACGGTCTCGCTCGATTATTTCGGCGACAGCGTGATCAATTCCAGCGCGGATATCCTCGCGATGGTCGTCGGCTTCTTCCTCGCCTCGCGCCTGCCCGTCTGGGCAAGCGTCGCGCTCATCGTGATCTTCGAGGCGACGACCACCTACCTCATCCGCGACGGGCTGGCGCTGAACATCCTGATGCTTGTCTGGCCGATCGAAGCTGTAAAAGCCTGGCAGGGCGGCTGAATTCACTTGATTCCCGGCGTGCCGTCGAACCGGCGCTCCAGCCCGTCCCAGCAATCGAGATAGTTGTCCTGCAGCGTCTCCAGCTCGGCCGCGAATTTCGTGAGCTGCTGCGGAAACCGTGTCTCGAACATGAAGGCCATGGTGTGGTCGAGCTTGACGGGCTTCAGCTCGCTGTTGGAGGCCTTCTCGAAGCCGGTGGCATCGGGCCCGTGCGGCAACATCATGTTGTGCAGGCTCATGCCGCCGGGCACGAAGCCCTCCTCCTTGGCATCGTACTGGCCGTGGATGAGACCCATGAACTCGCTCATGATGTTGCGGTGATACCAGGGCGGGCGGAAGGTGTGCTCGGCGACCAGCCAGCGCGGCGGGAAGATGACAAAGTCGATATTCGCCGTGCCTGCCTCCTCCGTCGGGGCCGTCAGCACGGTGAAAATCGACGGGTCGGGATGGTCGAAGAGGATCGCGCCGACGGGCGAATAGGTGCGAAGGTCGTATTTGAATGGCGCGTAGTTGCCGTGCCAGGCGACGACGTCGAGCGGCGAATGGCCGATCTCGGTGACGTAGAACTTGCCGCACCATTTGACATGGACACGGCAGGGCGTCTCCTTGTCCTCGTAGGCGGCAACGGGGGTCTTGAAGTCGCGCGGATTGGCGAGGCAGTTCGCGCCGATCGGCCCGCGATCCGGCAGGGTGAACTTCGCGCCGTAGTTCTCGCAGACGTAGCCGATCGCCTTCCCATCCGGCAGCTCCGCGCGGAAGCGCACACCGCGCGGCACGACGCCGATCTCACCCGGCGCGATCTCGAGCACGCCCAGCTCGGTGAAGAGCCGGAGCTTGCCCGCCTGCGGCACGATCAGGAGCTCGCCGTCGGCGTCGTAGAAGACGCGATCGACCATCGAGCGATTCGCGACGTACATGTGGATGCCGAGGCCGGAGCCGACCGCGGCGTCACCGTTGCCCGCGAAGGTCACGAGACCGTCGACGAAGTCCGTCGGCGCCGAAGGGAGCTCCGGCGGGCTCCACCGGAGGCGGTTCGGCGAGGCTGGCGCCTCGTCGAACGGCCCGCTCCGGAGGAGGCCCTGCGGGTGAGGCTGGAAGGCCGCGTGCTCCGCACTCGGCCGCAGCCGGTACAGCCACGAGCGCTTGTTCTCCTTCCGCGGCGCAGTGAACGCCGAGCCCGAAAGCTGCTCGGCGTAGAGCCCGTACGGCACGCGCTGAGGCGAGTTCTGGCCGCGCGGCAACGCGCCCGAGACCGCCTCCGTCGCAAACTCGTTTCCGAAGCCGGAGAGGTAGCTCACGAGGCCTTTCTACTACGGCGTGGCCGGCGTTGCAGGGCCGGCGGCAGGAACGTTGATGACGCCGCGGCGGATCTGGTCGAGCTCGATCGACTCGAAGAGCGCCTGGAAGTTGCCGTTGCCGAAGCCCTCGTTGCCCTTGCGCTGGATGATCTCGAAGAAGATCGGGCCGAACAGGTTGTCGGTGAAGATCTGGAGGAGGAAGCCCTCCTTCTCGTTGCCGTCGATGAGGATCCGGTTCTTCCGGAGCGCCGCGAGGTCCTCCTTGTGCGGACCGACGCGCTTGTCGACGAGCTCGTAATACGTCTCGATCGTGTCCTGGAAGATGACGCCGTTGGCGCGGAGCTTGTCGATCGTCGTGTAGATGTCCTCCGTCGTCAGCGCGAGGTGCTGGATGCCCTCGCCGTTGTACTGACGGATGAACTCCTCGATCTGCGAGTTCTCGTCCTGGCTCTCGTTGAGCGGGATGCGGATCGCGCGGTCGGGCGCGATCATCGCCTGGGAGAAGAGGCCCGTCGCCTGGCCCTTGATGTCGAAGAACTTCTGCTCCTGGAAGCCGAAGATGCGCTCGTAGAAGCCCGACCAGGTCCGCATCTCGCCGCGGCGGACGTTGTGCGTGAGGTGATCGAGCAGATCGAGGCCGACGCTGTTCTTCGCCTCGGCTTCCTCGGCGCCGGGGACCGGACGCCAGTCGTCGTAGAGCGAGCCCTTCGCGCCGTGGCGATCGACGAGATAGAGGAGGCTGCCGCCGATGCCTTCGAGCGCGAAGCTGTCGGAGCCGAGCACGCCCTTGGACGCGTCGGCCGCACGTGCGCCGCGCTCGAGCGCCATCTCGAAGGCGCGCTTCGCGTCGGCGACGCGGAAGGCCATGCCGTTCGCGGAGGGGCCGTGGGCCGCACGGAACTCGGCGCCCTGGCCGGCCGGGTCGCGGTTCACGAGCAGGTTGATACGGCCCTGCTTGAAACGGACGACGTCGCGCGTCGGGTGCGTCGCGGTGGCGGTGAAGCCGAGCTTCTCGATGAGATCGATCATCTTGCCCGGCTCGGGCGACGTGAACTCGACGAACTCGAACCCGTCGAGACCGAGGGGGTTATCCGACACGTTGCTCATCTGTGCTTCTCCTTACCGTCTACCGCCGGGGTAGTAACAATTGTTACGACTCCGGTAGTAACAACCGCAACCATCCGACGCAAGTCGAACGTCAGCCACGTGCGAGAAGACGCGTCGCCGAGGCCTCGAGCCGACGGAGCAGGCCCTTCAGTGCCTCGACCTCGCGGTCGCTCATCCCCTCGCGGACCTCGGCTTCGAGCTCGAGCGCTGCCGGGACCACCCGGCGATAGAGGTCGCGCCCGGTCGCCGTGAGCGAGAGCCGGAGCGAGCGCGCATCCTCGGCGCTCGGCACCCGCCGCAAGAGCTCGCGCCGCTCGAGGACCTGCGCGGCACGGCTGACGGTCACCTTGTCCATCTGCGTCAAGCCGACGATCTCCTGCTGCGTGAGCTCGTTACTTTCGGCCAGAACGGTGATGACGCGCCACTCCGGCATCTTCAGCGCGAAGAGCTTTTCGTAGGACTGCGCGATGGCCAGGCTGACGACGTTCGACGCCAGCGAGAGACGGTACGGCAGGAATTCCTCGAGCTTCAGACGGGAGCGCGCCACGGCTTCACGGCATCACTAGCACGTCCGCGCCGCGACGCCCCGATCCAGCCCCGACCAGCCTCCGCCCTCCGCTCCCGCGCCGATCTCGCCCTTCGCACCACGCAGCAAGACATAGTGAGGTTCCGAGGGGCTCGAAGGCAGCGTACCCTGGCCGACGACCGACGATGAGTCACGAGCGCATCAAGGATCTCCAGGCGACGGTACCGGAGCGCGCGAGGACACCTCGCGACGCGACCATCGTCGTGGCGCCGCCGTCGCTCGTCCCGAACAGCGCGACGACGCTCGACAGCATCGTGCCCCTGCCGCTCGACTCGTACCAGCCGCCCGCGAGCCTGTCCTCGCCGCCCGCCCCGCGCGAACAGATCGTACCGTCGGCGGCGACCGTGAGGTCGATCCTCGACCACGTCCGCAAGCCTCCCGCCGACCGCCTCGAGGTGGAGGCACACGTCGCCTCCGGCGGGATGGGCTCCATCGACATCGCCGTCGACCGCGCGCTCGATCGGCGGATCGCGATCAAGACACTCCATCCGCACCTCCGCTCCGACGACCAGACCGTGCGGATGTTCCTCCGCGAGGCGCGGCTCACGGGCCTCCTCGATCATCCGCACATCGTGCCGGTCTACGACCTCGGTGAGCGCGAGGGTCAGCTCTTCTTCGCGATGAAGCACGTCGAGGGACGGACCCTCGCCGAGCTCGCTCGCACGCTCCCGCGCGGGGTGCTCGACACGACGACGCTCTACACGCTCCTCGACGTGTTCACGAAGGTCTGCGACGCCCTCGCATTCGCGCACAGCCGCGGCGTCCTCCATTGCGACGTGAAGCCGGCGAACGTCATGGTCGGCGACTTCGGTCAGGTCTTCCTGATGGACTGGGGAATCGCGCGGCTCGTGGTGAAAGAGGCCGCGCCGCCCGCTCCGGTCCCTGCCACGGGCGATGGCAACGCGACCTCGCCGCGAGATGCGAAGAAGGCGCAACCGCACACGCCGGCGGACAACGCAGTCATCGGAACGCCTTCTTACATGTCACCCGAGCAGGCGCGCGGCGATCGCAAGAGCCTCGACGTCCGCTCCGACGTCTTCCTGCTCGGGGCGATGCTCTACCATCTGCTCGCGCATCGACCGCCGTACGTGAGCGGCGATCGCAACGAGACGCTCGCCCTCGCCACGGCCGGAGTCTTCCCGAGCCCCCGCAAGATCGCCGGCGAGGCGGCGGTCCCGCTCGAGCTCGAGCGCATCGTCCTGCGCGCGATGGAGAAGGAGCCGGCCGATCGCTATCCGTCCGTGGCCGCCCTGAAGGAGGACGTCGTTCGATTCATGCGCGGCGGCGCCGAGTTTCCGCGCCGGTCCTTCCGCGCCGGTGACGCGATCGTGCGCGAGGGCGAGCCGGGCGACGCTGCGTACATCATCGTCGAGGGCCGGTGCGAGATCCGGAAGGAGACGCCCCAGGGAACGCAGACGCTCCACACGATCGGCGCCGGCGACGTCTTCGGCGAGATGGCGATCCTCACCGAAGGCTCGCGCACGGCGACCGTCGTCGCTACCGAGCCGACCACCGTCCTGGTGATCACCTCGCAGGTCCTCGAGCAGGAGCTGGCCGCGCTCAAGCCGTGGATGGCGACGCTCCTCAAGTCGCTCGCGTCACGGTTCCGGGACATCGACACCCAGAACCGCGCGACCTACGCGGCGACGCCTTCGCCGGCGCGCATCGCGAACCAGGTCCTCATGAACCTCGAGACGTGGGGCGAGGTCGACGAGCACGGCGGACGCTGGATGAAGTGGACCGAGCTCGCGCCCGAGCTCGAGGCGCAGCTCGGCCTCGCGCCCGTGGCGCTCTTCGGCGCGATCGCACGTTATGGCCTCGTACTCGACGTCGACGGCGATCGGCTCACGATCCCCGATCCGGCGGCTCTCCGTGCCCGCCTCCGGCTCGATCTCGCGCGGAAGCGCACCGGTTGAAGAGCGTCAGGAGGAGAGGTCGACGAGATCAGGCCGGACGCGAGCGACGACGCGCGCGAAGGCCTCCTTGTCGATCGAGCGGTCGAGCGCGGCCTCGGCGGTGATCTTCCCCGCGCCGAGCAGGCGCTCGAGCGCTGCATCGAGCGTCTGCATCCCCTGCCCGGCGCCCGCCTTCATCGCGTCGACGAGCGCTTCCGTCTTTCCCTGGCGGACGAGCGAGACGATCGCCGGGGTCGCGACCGCGATCTCGTGAACGGCCACGCGGTTCTTCGCGTCGGTCGCGCGGACGAGGTGCTGGACGACCACGCCTGCCAGACACTCGGCGAGGAGACCGCGGATGCGCGGCTGCGTCCCGGACTCGAACGTGTTGACGAGCCGCTCGAGCGCGGCGGCTGCGCCGCTCGCCGGGAACGTCGCGAGAACGAGCTGACCGTCGCAGGCGAGACGGAGGGCCTGCTCGATCTCGTCTGCGGAGGAGAGCTCCGAGACGACGACGACATCCGGGTTCTCGCGCGAGGCGCCCTTCAGTGCCGCGACCGACGAGGGAACGTGAACCCCGACCTCGCGCTGCGTGATCTGCGCGCGAAGGGACTCGTGCACGAACTCGATCGGGTTCTCGATCGTCACTACGTGGCACGGGCGGGTCTTGTTGATGTGGTCGACCATCGCGGCCATCGTCGTCGTCTTGCCGTTCGACGAGGGACCGGCGACCACGACGAGCCCGCTCCTGCGATCCGCGAGCCTCCAAAGGACCTCGGGGCAGCCGAGCTCGGCGAGCGAGGGCACCCGCCCGGGGACGAGGCGAAAGGCGGCTGCAAGGCCGGAGTGCTTCACGTAGTAGCTCGCGCGGAAGCGCGCGACGTCCCTGTACGCTACCGACAGATCGAGATCGAGGTCGGCGGCGAGGCGCGCGCGCTGCGCGGGGGTCACGAGCTCGAGGAGCAGGTCCTCGAGCTCCTTGGCGCTGATCGGAGCGTCCCGGAGCGGGACGATCTCGCCCCGAACTCGTGCGAGGGGGGGCTGATTGGCCGCGAGGTGGAGGTCGCTGCCGCCACGCTTGACCAGGTCCTCGAAGATCCCGTCGATCGCCGGCACGGCCTATCCCTTCCTCGTTTGCACCACGAGGCCAGCGCCAGGACGCGCCACGTGGCCGTCGAAGTCGGCCGGTGACTCGGCGAACTGCTTCGCCACCTCCGCGGTGACCTTCTGCGCGCGGACGAGATCGGCGAGCGACTCGTCGAGGCGGACGACGCCCACGGCCTTGCCGCGCTTCTGGAGGTCGGGGATCTGATGCGTGCGTCCGTCGCGGATCAGCGTGTAGAGCGCCACCGACCACGGGAGCAGCTCGACGGCTGCGTGAAGGCGCGTGCGATCCGCGCTCGGCACGAGGCGCTGGCCGACGATGAGGCGGAGCGACGAGGCGAGGCTCAGGCGCACCCACGGCTCCTCGGCGGGCGAGAAGAGATCGAGGATGCGATCGACCGTCTTCGCCGCGCTCGGCATGTTCATCGTGGCGAGCACGAGCCGCCCGCCTTCGCAGGCGACGAGCGCATCACGGACCGAGTCGGCGTCGCGCATGTCCGCGATGACGAGGGTGTCGACGTCTTCACGGAGCGCCGTCTGGACCGTGCGTACCCGAGTCCGGCCATGAAGGCCGACGTCGCGCTGGCTGACGACGCTCTTCTTGCGCGGGTGGACATGCTCGATCGGGTCCTCGATCGTCATGATGTGCCGCGCCGTCTCGCGGTTGAGCTGCTCGACGAGCACGGCAAGCGTCGTCGACTTCCCCTGGCTCGCTGGACCGGTGACGAGGACGAGACCGCGCTGATGACGGAGCGCGTTCGCAAGCGCCTCGGGCAGCCCCAGCGCCGCGAGCGTCGGCAGCTCCCTCGGAATGACCCGAAGGTTCAGTTTGAAGCCCGTTCGCTGCTTCGAGACGTTCACGCGGAAGCGTCCGTGCGACGGATGCTCGACGGCGAACTCGCACGAGCCCTCTCGCTCGAGAGTCTCGCGGAGCCGCACCGGGACGATCTCCTTCGCGATCCGCTCGACATGCTCGGCCGTCAGCGACTGCGTGCGTGGGAGCAGGTCGGTCGCGACGCGAAGCAAGATCGGTCGTCCGGCGACGATGACGAGATCGCTCGCACGGGCCGCCACCGCCATCGCGAGGAACGAATCGACGGCCGCGGAAGCATCCACGCGCGGTCGATCCTTCTCGGCGGCATACGCCGGTGCTCCATCCGCCCCCGGCAGCGAGACGGTGTTGTCTGCGCCATCGGCGTCGAGGTCGATGTCGAGCCTCACCCCCGGGCGCTTCGCTGCCGCCGAGTCGCTCGTCGTGATCTCGACGTCGACGACGTCGACCGACGTGGGTGTGTTGATCCGCCGGCTGCCCATCGCGGGCGCTGGCACCGACTTCGCGCGCTCCGCCTGGGCCGCGCGCTGCTCCTGCGCGGCGCGCTCTCGAGCAGCCCGCTCCTGCGCCGCTCGCTCGGCCGCTGCCTTCTCCTGCGCCGCGCGCTCCGCGGCGGCCTTCTCGGCAGCAGCTCTCTCCTGCGCAGCCTTCTCGGCAGCGGCCCTCGCCGGCGCTGCCGTCCCCGCGGCGGCCGTCTCGGCGGCGGCCCCCTCCGCCGCCGCCTTCTCGGCGGCGGCCCTCTCCTCGGCCGCCCTCTCCGCAGCGGCCCTCTCCGCCGCCGCCTTCTCGGCAGCCGCCTCCTCCGCAGCCGCCTTCTCCGCTGCGGCCTTCTCCGCTGCGGCCTTCTCCGCTGCGGCCTTCTCCGCTGCGGCCTTCTCCGCTGCGGCCTTCTCCGCTGCGGCCTTCTCCGCTGCGGCCTTGTCCTGCCCCGGGGCTTCGTCAACGTCGGGACGCGAGACCTCTTCGGGGCGGCGCGCCGGCTTCGGGCGCGGACCGCCGGGACCGGTGCCAGGCGGCCGGCTCACCGGCGGCGACAAGGTCTGGAGCGTCGGCTCGTCGTCGTCGTCCCACTCGTCCTCCGGCGGCGGCACGGCTTGAGCCGGCTGCACGGGCGGCGCTTGGGGTGACGGCTGCACCCGCCCCGCTTGCACCGGCGCTCCTCCGACGACGTTTCTGATGACCTGCGGCTGGATCTGCGCCGTCGCCTTCGCGGCGCTCATCGACGACGACGGCGGCGCGCCCAGCGCGGGCTGCGCGCGCGTCTGCGTCGACGGAGACGACGCCGGCGGATGCGCGCCGCTCGAAGACTTCGTGGAAGTTGGCTGCGGCGAGGGCGCGGCGCCCGGGATCGGACGGCTCTCCGGAGCACGGACGACGCCTTGCTGCCCGGACGAACGCGTGGCTGCGACCGTCGCCGAGGCCGGCTGGTTCGCCGGCGCCGCCTTCTCCGCGGGACGACCGACCGCCTGATTCCCAGCGCTCGGCGGTGCCGCCGCAACAGGTGAGCGCGCGGAGGCGGCTCCGGCATCGCGCTTCGCGACTGTGAAGCGAGCCTGGACGATGTCCTTCCGCAGGATGGCCGCGACGGCGATCACGCCGACGCCATCGAGGCGCGTGGTCCACTGGACCGGCTTGTCGCTCAGCGAATCGACGTAGCGGCCACCGCCCATCGTCACGAGCATCGCCATCAGGCGCTCGGTGCTCGGCGCCTCGTCGTCGACCGGCTCGAACTTCCCGCCGATGTTCACGCTCGGCAGCCGATTGGTGACGAGACCAAACTCCAGCACCTCGGGCCGAGCGAGGTTAGTGAGCAGCTCCTCGATCGTTTTCATCAGCCTGGCAATGCCAGCGTTCAGACTACACGACCGCGCCGCTTTGGGGCGATTTCGTGCATTGACAGGCGACGGCCTCCGCCGCGCGAATGCGCGAGCCGAGGATTTCCGTGAAAACGTTGCCCCGAGAAGCCTCAGGGCTCGCACCCACCTCCCAGCTACCGGGTGCCGACGGCCCTTCGGCTCGCGTCGACTTCAGGAGGCCGCGGAGGCGTCGCGATCGAGCGGCAGCGGTCAGCGCCGCTCGATCGCGCCCCCGGGTCGTGATCGACCGGGAACGGTCAGCGCCGCTGGAACGGGCTCGAGCCCGCGTACACCGCGCCAACGCCCAGCTCGAAGCCGATGCGGAGGAGCTGGTTGTACTTTGCAACGCGATCCGAACGGGAGAGGCTGCCGGTCTTGATCTGCCCCGCGTTCGTCGCGACCGCGAGGTCGGCGATGAACGTGTCCTCGGTCTCGCCGGAGCGGTGGCTGATGACGCTGCGGTAGCCCGCCTCCTGCGCCATGCGGATCGTGTCGAACGTCTCGGTGACGCTGCCGATCTGGTTCAGCTTCACGAGGATCGCGTTGGCGTAGCCACCCTCGATGCCACGACGAAGGCGCTCGACGTTGGTGACGAAGAGGTCGTCACCGACGAGCTGGACCTTCTTCCCGAGCTTGTCGGTGAGGAGCTTCCACGTGTCCCAGTCGTCTTCGGAGCAGCCGTCCTCGATCGAGATGAGCGGATAGCTCGACGCGAGCTTCTCGTAGACGGCAACGAGCTCGGCGCCCGTCACCGGCTTCTTGTCGAACGTGTACTTCTTCGTGCCCTTGTCGAAGAACTCGCTCGCGGCGCAGTCGAGGGCGACGTGGAAGTCCTTGCCGGGCGCGTAGCCGGCGCTCTCGATCGCCGCGATGAGCGCCTGGATGGCGGCCTCGTTCGACGCGAGGCGCGGAGCGAACCCGCCCTCGTCACCGACGGCCGTGACCATGCCCTGATCCTTGAGGTACTTCTTCAGCGCCGCGAAGACCTCGGCGCCGGCGCGAAGCGCGTCCGGGTAGTCCGAGAAGCCGTCCGGGACGATCATGAACTCCTGGATCTCGAGCCCGTTGTCGGCGTGGGTGCCGCCGTTGAGGACGTTCATGAGCGGCGTCGGCAGGACGCGCGCGTTGGCACCGCCGAGGTAGCGCCAGAGCGGGAGCCCGACCGTGTCGGCCGCCGCACGCGCGACTGCCATCGAGACACCGAGGATGGCATTGGCGCCGAGCTTCGACTTGTTCTCGGTGCCGTCCGCCTCGCGGAGCACGCTGTCGACCTCGGCCTGATCGAGCGCGTCGATACCGATGATCGACGGTCCGAGCGTCTGGTTGACGTTCTCGACGGCCTTGAGGACGCCCTTGCCGCCGAAGCGCTTCTTGTCGCCGTCACGCAGCTCGATCGCCTCGTGCTCGCCGGTCGATGCACCGCTTGGGACGGCGGCTCGACCATGACCGTTCGACGTCTGAACCTCGACCTCGACGGTCGGGTTTCCACGGGAGTCCAGGATCTCGCGCGCGATGACTGCGGTGATCTCGCTCATGACAGGCTCAACTCCTTTGGGGAAGAGATGGCGTGCCTTCTAGTCGATCGATTGCCAGAAGTCGCGGACCGCGTCGACGGTGCGGATGCGGCGCGCAGGGGGCAAGCTCTCGAGGAGCGCGCGACCGTAGCCGCGTTTCGCAGCGCGTCGATCCAGAAGAGCAACGATCCCGGCGTCTTTCTTCGTACGGATCAGGCGACCGAAGCCCTGCTTGAGCGTGATCGCCGCAGCGGGCACGGAGTACTGCGTGAAGGCATTGCCACCCTCGGACTCGATCTTCGCCGAGCGAGCTGCGACGACGGGCTCGGTCGGCACCGCGAACGGGATCTTGTCGATCACGACGAGCCTGAGCGCGCGACCGGGCACGTCGACGCCCTCCCAGAAGCTCATCGTGGCGACGAGCACGGCGTCACCCGCAGCACGGAATCGCTCGAGCAGCACGTGCTTCGGTGCCTCGCCCTGGACGAGGAGCGGACCGCGCCGGCTCGGCGCCGCGGCCTCCATCTTGCCGAGCGCGGCGTAGATCGCCCGCATCGCCCGGTTCGAGGTACAGAGGACGAACGCGCCGCCGCCCGTGATGTCCGCGAGCTCGCGGGCGCGCGTCGCACACGACTCCTCGAACCCGGGAGCGTTCGGCTCGGGTAGGTCCTCGGCGATGTACAACGCCGCGCGCGACGGGAAGTCGAACGGCGAAGGCACGACGAGCTCGTCCGTTTCCGAAAGCGCGCCGAGCCGGCTCTTCGCGAAATGGAAGCTCGGGCCGGCATAGGTCGACGTGGCGAGCGTGGCGCTCGTACAGACGACGCTGGCGACGCGATCGAAGAGACGCTCGCGGAGGAGAGGCGCGAGATCGACGGGGCTCGCGCCGAGGGACACGATGGCCCGTCCTCCACGACCGCTCGCACGCTCGCGCGCGTCGACCCACGTGATGCCGCCCTCGAATCCCCGGGCCGCCTTGCGCATCAAGAGCTCGTGTTGCGGATGTTGCCAAGACGGCCCGGTGCGAGGCGGCGCACCGGAGGAACGCGACGCGGTCGGCAGGTCCTCGTCCGTCCACTCGTCGACGTGCTCGTCTTCCGGCTCCCAGTGCCGCTCCTGCTTCTCTTCTTTCGAGCTCGCATGCACGCGCGCGAGATCGGTGCGGAGCTCCCCCGCCCTCCGCGCAATCATCGCCATCGCGTCGTTCTCGTCGAACGCGAGCGCCATCGCAACGAGGGCCTGGAGCGCGACGTCGAGACGACCGGTCGCGTCGCGGCGTGCGGTCGTCCACTCGTCGGGGGCGAGCATCCGGCGACCATCGCCGGTATCGCCGGCCGACTGCCATGCCTTGAAGAAAGCGTGCCCCGCCGCCTCGACGTCGTCGAGAATCCGCATCGACGACGAGTCCAAGATCCTCGCCCCGAGCACCGCGCGACGCGCGTCGCGAACCAGGCGATCGAGACGGCTCGTCGAGACCTGGACTCCGAAGAAGTCGGTCGCGACGCTCTCGATCTGATGCGCCTCGTCGAAGACGACCGCGTCGTAGGGTGGGATGGCCCCCCCGTACCCGCCGCTCCTCCCCGTCTTCAATGCGAGGTCGGCGAAGAAGAGGTGATGGTTCACGACGATGATCTGCGCGTTCTCCGCCTCGCGCCTCATCCGGGTGACGAAGCACTCGTCGTAGTACTGGCACCCCGCACCGATTCGCGTGTCCGTGCCCGACTGGACGTCCCGCCAGGCGGTCGCGTCGTCACCGAGCGTCGCGAGCTCCGCGCGATCGCCGGTCTGCGTCTCGAGCGCCCAGCGTTCGATCATGGCGAGCTCGCGGCCCACCGGCTCGCCACTGCGCATCCGCTCCGAGAAGCGACGCTTGCAGAGGTAGTTCGATAACCCCTTCATGAGCGCCGCGCGAAGCTCGACGCCGTGCTCGGCCAGGACCTCGCGCACGAACGGCAGGTCTTTCTCGAAGATCTGCTCCTGGAGGGCATGGGTGGCCGTCGAGATGACGACCTTTCGACCGGAGAGGACCGCCGGGACGAGGGACGCGAAGGTCTTTCCCGTCCCCGTCCCCGCCTCGACGAAGAGGTGACCGTCACGGTCGAGCGCGTGATGGACCGCTCGGGCCATGGCGAGCTGGCCGTCACGCTGCTCGTAACCGGGAAGGCGCCGCGCCAGTGGAGAGCCCGGGCCGAGGACGTCGTCGACCGACAGGCGGCCCGGACGCGATTCCGGCGCCTCCTCCATCACGAGACGCTCGGACATCGGCGCATCGTGGGAATCGACGCCGCTCGCGTCGGAATCGGTCGGCGGACGGCCCACGGCGACAGCTCTAGCGAACCGGGCCGCGAGCGTCGAGCATCGCCCGCCGGAAGCCTTGGACTTTCTCCCGCTCGGGCGATCGTCGTACGATCGGATCCGTGACTCGAAGCAGGCCCATCCAGTCGCACTCGCGCTCGCGCGCGCCCGCCGGCGAAGCGTCGGCGCTCGACGCGCCGGCGACGCCCCCGACGGTCGACCGGGATCCGGCGAGCGCGGTCGGCCTGCGCCTCGCGATCGGCAAGGATGGCCTTGGGATCGAGCTGGCGCGCCCGACGCCGCTCGCGTGCCTCGACGTGGTCGAGCTCGTCGTGCGCCTGCCCAACGTCCGCTTTCCGTTCGACGTGACCGGCGGCGTGGCGAAGTTCCGGCATCGCCGCGGCGAGCTCGAGCGTGTCGCGGTCGAGCTCGATTCGCGCCGCGCGGCGCGCTGGGCCGAGCCTCTCCTCCGAGGTCTCATCAGCGCTGGCCCCTGCTCCGTCACGATCGCGCCCCGCGCGTTCGGCGCGACGGTCACGCTGCTCGCGACGGATCCGGGCGCCTCGAGCGACGAGCGCCGTTCGCCGGGAGCTGCCGGATCTCCTTCGACCTCCCCGCGACCGGTCAGGGCCTCCGCGCTCGCCTTCGAGGTGGCGCTCATCGGAACGCCAGAGCTTGCGCTCGTCATCCACACGGCGCGCGGCGCGAACCTCCCCGCCCCCGCAACCCTCCTTGCGATGCGCGCCGTGGCCACGCTCCTCGGCGACACCGCGAAGCGTGAGGGCACCCGCTTCCTGGTGCCACGAGCAGCGTCCCGCCTGGCGCGCGCGCTCCTGCCGGACGCCGGCGTCCGCGCACCGGACGGCGACGACATCGTCCTCGCCGGCTCCGGCGAGAGCGACGGCGTCCTCTTCATCGCCTTCACCCAGGGACCGGCAGCTCCACCGATCCCGCAGGCGGCCACGCTCGCCAACGAAGCCGCGCTCCTGTCACGCGCCGCCGACGACGCACGCTTCGGCAACGACCTCGACCGCGCTCGCCGTCACGACCTCGCCGCGCTCGAGCGGGCGCCTCGCCATGCCGAGATCGGCCGGCGCATCGCCGAGGTCGACGCGCACGCGGGCGGCCGGGCCGAGGCCGCAGTCGCAACGCTTCGCTCGTCGGATCGACCGCCGTATCTCGGGCAGCTCCTCGGCGATCTCCTCCTCGAGGCAGGCGATGTCCCCGGCGCGATCGCTGCGCTCTTGCGTGAAGGCGAGCGCGATCCGTCGGGCGCAGTCGCGGCGCTCTGCCATGCGCGCGCGGCGGCGCTCACCAACGATCCCGTAGACGCGCTCTCGTGGCTCGACGCGGCGATCGCCCGCGCACCGAGCCTCTCGGAGCTGCGCTGGGAGCGCGCGGCCCGACGCCTCGCGCAGGGACGGCTCTCCGATGCTCGCGCCGATTTCCAGGAGCTCGAAGCGATCGCGAGCGGCGCACGGGAGCGTTACGAGGTGCTCCGGCGCGCAGCCGACATCCATCGCGCGCGCGGCCTCGGCAGCGACGCGGCGCTCCTCTACGAGCGCGCCCTCCTCTATCGCCCGGACGATCCCGACGCGGTGGCTGGGCTCGGCGCAGCGCTCGCCGGCGAGGGCCGAGCCGCGCGCGGCGCCACGCTGCTGGCTCGCGCGATCGAGCTCGGCGGCGCGCGCACGCCTCCCCTTCCGACGGCATGGATGGAGCTCGAGCTCGCGCGCGTGCTCGGCGATCTGCTCGGTGACCGTCCAGCGGCGATCGCGCGGCTACGCGCCGTGCGCGACGACCTCCCGGAGGCGATCGAGGCGCGCGGCCTCGAAGGCCGCTACCGTGCCTCGCTCGGTGACACGGCGGGCGCGTCGCTCGCCTTCGCGCGGCTGCGCGAGCGTGCTGGGCGCGAGGCGGTCGCCCTCGCCTGGCTCGACGAAGCGGCCCGCTTCGAGGAGGCGCGCGGCGAGCTCGTCGTCGCTCAAGCTCATCTCGCAGCGGCGCTCGCGATCGCGCCTGCGAACCCGACGGTCGAGGCTCGCTATCGCGCGCTCGCGCAGCAGCTCGCCCAGGCGGCTCAGGTGCGCCCGTTCCCCGTTGTGACGCCGCCCGAGATCCGGGTCGTCGTCACGCCGGCGGACGACATGCGCGAGCGCATCACGCTCGTCGCCCCCCACGAGCCCACGCGCGCCGAGACGCGAGGACGCGAGACCGTACAGGCGCCGCCCGAGGGAGCGGAGGTGCGGGAACACCTGACGCAGATGGCGTCGCCGGAGGGCATCCTCCCGCCGCCGGAGGGCGGCATCCTCCCGCCGCCGGAGACCGCGCTCCCCGAAGAGACGCCCTCCCCCGAGGAGGACGAGGCACGCATCGAGGCCCTCACGCGGACGCTCCAGGGCGATCCGACGAACGACGCGGTGGTCGACGAGCTGACGACGCGCCTCACCCGGCTCGGCCGGAGCATGGAGCTGCTCGCTCTCCTCTCCGCCCGCCTCGAGGACGCTCCGGCGGAACGGCGCGACGAGCTCCTCCCGCGCCATCGCGCCGTGCTCGAGCGCCTCGAGGAGGAAGCGCGCGCCGCGGGGCGCGACGGCGAGGCCGATCTCTTCCGGATGGCGCGGGAAATGAGCTGAAGGCGCGCGTCCTTCTCCCGGACGCGCGCCGCGATGACGATCTCAGTTACGGGGCTTGCGCGCGACGGCCTTGTCGCGCGCGGCGCGATAGCGATCGACGTCGACATCCTCGCCGGCGACCCACGCCTCGAGCGCCGGCACCACATGCGTCCCCCACATCGGCGAGAGACGCACCGCGAGGAAGTCGCGATACAGCGCCGTGATGAGCGCCTCGACGTCTCGGGCGAAGTGCATCCGGTCGTAGAACGCCTCGTGCTCGAGGTAGTTCGATTCCGCGTCGTCGTTCTTCTTCTTCTTTCGCGGGACCGGCGGCGGGGCGAGCGCGGGCTCCTCCTCGCGCTCTTTGCGCGGCGGAACGAGGCCCGCGAGCGCGAGCGTCTCGCCGCGGAGCGTGAGCGTGCACTCGTGATCGCCGAATGACAGATGGATGCCGGCGCGCTCCGGCATCTTGCCGCGAAGGAGCGCTTCCTTCGCCTCGCGATGCATTCCCGGCGCGCTGCCCTTGATGACCGTCGACTCCTTGCCCTCGTTGAGGATGAGACGACCTTCGAGCCAGAGACCGAACTGCCCGTGCTCCTTCGTCGATAGCGTCGCTTCGAAGAGCTCCGTCTCGAGCCAGAGCCAGAGGAGGAGCTCGCGGCCCACGAAGCGGCGAAGCTCGATCCGGTCGGACAGGTTGATCGGCGCGGCGCTCATTCTTCCTCCTCCGCCGCGTCCTCGATGACGAGCCGCGACTCGGTCCCGAGATACGTCATCTCGAGCTCGTTCCAGACTTTCTCCTGCTCCTTGTCGAGACCGAGGCGCGCGGCAGCGGTGTAAGGCGACTCGGGGATCAAGGTCAGCCCGAACGTCTTCTTGAAGAGCTCCATCATCGCGGCGGCCGGCTTCTCGGCGTGGGAGAAGAAACGCACCACGCCCTCGCCGATCGACCACGAGAGGTCCATCGCACGCGTCGACGGGTCGATCTGACGGCGGAGCTTCTTCGAGACGAGATCCTTGAGCTCGGCCTTCTCTTTCTTCGAGAGCCGCTCACGTCCCTTCTTCTCGAGATACGCCGCCTCCGCTTCCTTCATGCGCTTGCGGAGCATCGGGCCGGGGATGGCCCAGCGATCGGTGCGGAAGCCGAGGACGACGTACTCGTTGAAGAAGACGTCGTCGTACGAGAGATCGACGACGAACGGCTCGCCGATCTTCGCCCATCCGCTGCGCTCGAGCTCTTCTCCGTCCGGTTCGAGCGGTCTCATCGCTCGAAGCCGGACCGACTTCATGAAGCGTTCGCGAAAGTCATCGGGGAGCTCGCCCTCGACGAAGAAGCGAGCATAGGTGAGAGAGCCTTTGAGCGCCGGCACATCGCCGCGTCTAACAACTCCGCGCCCGGAACACCAGAAAGAGAGCGCGCGCGTTTCTCCACAGGAGAAGCGAGCGCGTGGGACCGCTCAGGACGGATCGCTCGCGAGCGAAGCCTTCACGTCCTCGAGCGCCCTCTCCACGGCGCCGTCGCCGAGCTGACACGCCGTCGCGATCTTCACGAGCACGCTCCGCTCGACCTCGCTCACGTCGTCGCTGACCTGCGCGATGAGCGCCGCGATGCGGAGGACCTCGAGCGCCTGCTCCTCACGCTGCACGCCCTCGGCGAGGCGAGCGACCCGGCGATCGATCCCGTCCTCACCGAGCTGATCGGCGAGATCGGAGACGAGATCCGCCACGTGGCTCTGCGGGACGCTCCCGCCGCACGCGGCGGTGACGATGCGCTCGAACGTCCGGCGCTCCTCGTCGTCGAAGATGCCGTCCGAGGTCGCCACGAGATAGGCGCCTTCGACGATGCTCTCGAAGAGCGCGGCGGCGAACGGATCGAAGCCGGTCGGGACGGTGGACTCGTCCGTCGGCCGCGAGCCGTAGGAGGCAGCAGCGAGCATGAGGATCGATCGATCGCTTGTGCCTCGCCCCTCGACGTCCGGCGAGTGGGGAGTGCGCGCCACCTTTGCGAGCAGGTTGATTCGATCGTCCGTGTGCATTTCGTGAGGCCCGGTCTGCTCGGCGAGCATACCGTTCAGCGGGGCTCCTGGGCGAGCAGGATCTCGACGAAGCCCTCCGAGTCGGTCATCGCGCTTCCGATCTCGACCGGATCCGGCACGACGCCGGCTCCTCCTCCAGGAACCGCGGGGGTAGCGAAGACGCGCACCACCGCGCGCGCGATGGGGTTGCCCGTCGGGCTGGGGTCGCGCAGGGTGAAGGCGAGCCGAGTGGGAGCAGGCACACGGATGTCGGCGAGCTCCGCTTCCTGCGCCGTGAGCGAGCCGGGAATCTCCGGACGAACGACGACGCGCGGAAAACCGGTGCCCGCCTTCGGGATGACGGAGAGGACGTAGGGGCCGGGATCGACCTCGAGCTCGAAGCGCCCGTCGTCGTCCGTCAGGGTTCGTCCCGGACGCGGCTGGGCGAACATCGGGCTCGGCCGCGCCTCGGGCGACGTGTTGGGGATGGCAACGACCTCCGCATCGCTCAGCGCCCGCCCGTCGGTGAGGACCGCCCGCCCCTTCACGCGCGTTCGCAGCGGAGGCTGGAACGTGAGCGCGGTGACCGCGCGATCGACGACGACGACGTCCTTTCGCTTCGCGTACCCGGTCCCCTCGGCGGGCTCGATCGTCGCCGCGTACGTCCCGGGAGGAAGGACGGTGGCGAAGCGCCCGCGGTCGTCGGTGTTCACCGTCGTCTCGTATTGGAGGAGCGTCGACGGCTCCGCGTTCGTCGCGATCGACTGGCTCTCGAAGGTGACGCGGGCGGCGTAGCCGAAGAGCGGATCGCCCGCCTTCTTGGTGGGCTGGGCGACGACGCCTGCCACGGTGACCGGCGGAGGAATCGACGGGTAGACCAGGTTCTTGAGACCAGCGCCGCCGAAGAGTCGGGTGACGAGACGCGGCACCGCCGTCCAGCGGGGGGGCGGTGCGACGACCGCGTCGAGGAAGTCGCGGCGATACGCTTCCTGCTGGCCGGTCGTGTAGAGCTCCACCGTGCTCTCCGCAATGCCCTTGCCCATCTCGAACAGCGCCTCGCCAAGCCCGCTCTCGCGCATGATGTTGCGGAAATAGGGCGTTTTGACGATGGCCCTGGTGGAGGCCTTCGGATCCGGCATCATGCCGAAGAACTTGATGTTCGCCGTGCGCGACTCGACGTCGTCGAGCTGGTCGCGCGCGAGGACGAATCCGTCGGGCCAGAAGTCCCCGTCCTGGGTCTCACGCTCGTCGTCGATTGCCGGAGGGAAAAACTCGTCGAACGGCGGCTGTGGATAGAAGACCCGCCGGTACCGACCCGCGGGGAGCGCGCGCAAGAACTCGACCACCCCATTCGTCCCAATACGCGAGGATGCAAAGGCGAGGTCGAGCGGTAGCGCTGGGAACGTCTTCTGCTGTTCGTTGCCGATCGGCTCGTAGACGACCCGCACCGGGATCGACGCCAGATCGACGAGCGGATAGCCGACCACGCTCGAGACGTCGCTCTTCACGAGGTAGCCGCCGGTCGCGCCGACGATCCGGGCGAGCGGGAGGCAGAACGGAGGACGGCAGCGCGTGACGACGCCAGGCTTGACGGGCGGCTCCGTGAAGGCAGGGTTTCCCTGCGCGTCGCTGTAGAGCACGTAGGTGCTCCCCGGCGCGAAGATCGACGAGTCGGGGACATGGACCATGATCCAGAACGGGAACTCCGGCCGCCCGCCCGCGGTCAGGATCTCGCATCGATCACGGCTCGAGCAGCGCGCTGCCGTGCTCGCTCCGGGCTCGTACTTCTCGCACGGGCACCGGTTCACGGGCGCGGAGCGTGCCTTCGGCGGGCTGATGCCCCGGCAGCCCGTCGCGCCCGCGATGCGCGGGAGGCTCATCCTGCGGGGACCGCCTCCCCGCATCATTGCGTTCCGCCTCCGGCCTCCACGCCGCCCTCGGCACCGGAGTCCGGCTGGAGCGGGTGGAGCCCGGCGTCGAGCACCGGGCATCCCGCCAGATCGCCCGACGGGCTATAGAACCAGCTCACCGAGTCGCCGCCCGGCTCCTCCGGGGTATGCGCGTTGCGCGCGCTGCTCGTGTTCAACCGGAGAGCGACGATCACCTCGACGAAGTGACAGCGATCATCCGACGGGACGGTGATCGGGATCTCGAGGATGCGGATGTTCCCTACCGTCGACTCGGGCTCGTACTTGCTGACCCCGTTGAAATCAAACCCCTCGCCGGTCACCGGGTTGTAGTCGATGAATGTCGCCCACGAGATCTCCACCAGCGGATCGGAGAGCTCCACCGGGACGATGAACTTGCTCGGCCAGCGACCGAGCACGGACGAGGTCGACGGCACCACCGATGCGCGCACGATCGTCGGGCGCCTCTCGGACGGCTTCGGGAGATCGGTCGGCGGGTCGGCGACGATGCAGCCGTGGATCATGACGGAGCTCACCGTGAGCGAGGCGACCATCGCAACCACGCGAAGCATACGGCGTGCTCGTACCAACCCCATCGTCCGGACCATCTTCACACAGGCGGCAGCTTGCCCGAAGCAAGGCGTTGCGACGCCGGTGTCGGTAGGTGCCAGCGCGCGTCCGCGTATTCGGGGCGCACCGCAAGACGGAGGAGATCGGCGAGAGACGGGAACTGGGCGCAGAGCCGCTCGAGCCCGCCGGGCCGCTCGAGCTCAGCAGGATCGGCCTGCGGGAAGTCCGCGAGGACTCTCCGCGCCGCATGCCCGAAGTCGCCCGTGAGGAACATCCCCAACCGACGACCGCTCTGCTTGGCGCGCTCGAGGACGAGATCGAACGCCGTCGCATCGGACGAGGCGAGCAGCTCCTTCAGCTTGCGCTGTGTCCGCGGCGCGAGCGTCTGCCAGAGCATGTCTGCGAGCTGCGCATCCTTGCGGTCGACCGTCACCAGCCCCGGCGGACCGAACGCTCCGAGCAGCACGCTCCAGAGCGCACGGGCTTCGGCGAGATCGAGACCAAGCACGAGCGCACTTTCGGGAAGCACGCACGCGAGCGCCTCGCCGAGCACCCAGCGCAGATCGGCGCTGTCGTCGCGCGCGTCGCCGGAGAGGACCGCCGCGGGAGGCGAAAGGAGCGCAACGGAGACGGAGAGCGGCGCGCCCTCCTCCTCGAAGGAAGGCTCGCCCTCGCGGGGCTCCGGGAGCCCCGGGGCGCGCGGGGGAAGGAGCGGGAGGGGGGGCGTGGGGAGCAATGGGAGCGCGGCTTGGTAGACACGCGAGGGCGCCGGCGGGGGGCCGGCCCGGACCCGTGCGGGCCCCGCCATGCCAGCCGCGGCCGGTGACTTCGCGAAGATCGCTGGCGCGCCTTCCCAGACGACGCCGAACGCCTCTCCCGCGGGCTCGTGCGAATGACGAGTGAGGAGCGTGAGCATCCCCGGCTGCGCGTTCTGCGCGGTGAGGGGCGGAGGCACGAGCGGTCCAGCGACGGAGTCGAACGCGCGGAGGACGTGGTCGATCGCGCGCACGTAGTTCGTGTTCTGATCCGCACGTGCCGCGTCACGCAGCGCCGTGAGACGCGCGATGCTGCCGGGGTTGAGCTCGACGGCCTGACGGCGGACCTTCAGGAGCGCGCCGCGTCGAGCCGGCTCGTCCGCGAGGAGCTGGTCGAGCAGATCGGCCGCTTCGATCGATCCCTCGCGCAGCGCCTCGGAGAGCAGCTTCTCGGCCTCCTCCCTCGAGCCGTGCACGAGGCGAGCACGCGCCTTCGCGACCTTGCCCGCGGTCGTCGTCGGGATCTCGCTCGTCGGCTTGGACGCCTGAGACGGCTCGCTCACTCGCGTGGGGCGGGCGGAGGAAGCCTCGGCCGGCGGAGGCGCCGGTGTCACGCCAGCGGGGATCCGAGCGGCGGATGGCGCGCGGAGTGGATCGGCTGCTCGGGCTCCTTGTCCACGAACATCGGCGGCGGGGCGGGCGGGACCTTCGGGATCCCCGGGATCTCGATGGAGAGCCGGCGAGGCTCCTCCGCGCTCTCCTTCGTCACGATGCGCGTCGGGATCTCGTCCGCCTCGACCGACGCAGCAGTGCCGAGCGCAGGCGTCGCGCCACGCGGACGCGCCGCGGGCTCGCGAACCGGCGCCAGGTTCGCCTGCGACGGCGAACGACCGCGGAAGCTCTCGAGCTCGGCTCGCAGCACAGACGCGACGTCGGACGGCGCGTGGTCGATCGCCTCGCGCATCGTCCGATCGCCCTCGAGGCGCTCGGAGGGATTGTTCGACGCGAGCAGCGCCCGCGCGAGCTCCGCGAGGATCTCGGCGCGCTCCGGACCGGCGAGGCCCTCCGCGAGACCGCGAAGGACGCTCCGCGCCTTGACGGTGTCGTCACGCGAGAGCGCGACCCGCGCGATGCGACGGAGCGCATCCATCCGCGTCTCCGGGTCCTTCGCCGCCTCGTTGAGGAAGCGCTGCGTCGACGCGACGTCCCCGGCGAGGGACGCGCTATCCGCGGCCGCCATCGCGACGCGGCCCGGCCGGCGGAGACCGAGCAGGTTGCCGTAGACGGCCTCGGTGTAGAACCGGTAGGCCTCTTCGTGACGCCCGTCCTTCGCGGCGCGCTCGGCGAGAGCGAGCGCGACGAGGGGCTGCGCTCCCACCTGGGCAAGGACACGCTTCAGCGTCGCCTCGCCTGCGCCGGCGCCGCGGGCGACGTCCTCGGCCTCCGCGAGGAGGAAGGCGCGAAGTGCGACGTCCTCGGGCTCGAGCTGACCGGCCTTGCCCTGCTCGTTCGGCTCGTCACCGAGCAGCCGCTCGAGCGACGCGATCGTCGCGAGCGCATCGTCCCTCGTACCCGGACCGCGAAGGCGATACTCCAGCCCACGGGCGAAGAGCTGCGTCGACGCCACATCCGGAGCGAGCCGCGCGGCCTCACGTGCCCGCGCGAGCGAGCTCTCACTGTCCCCTGCCCTTGCTGCAGCCTGAGCCGCTTCGACGAGCATCTCGCTCCTCGAGCGCGGCTCGTCGACGGAGATGCGCGCGAGGTCTGCGAGCGCATCGCCGAGCTCTCGCGGGTCCGCAAGCGCCCGCGCGACCTCGACACGCACCTCCGCGACGGCAATCACGCTGGGTGCCCGCAAGCGCAGGTCCTCCACGGCCCGCTGCGCCTTCACCAGCTCGCTCGCGGCAACGAGCGCGCGCACGCGCCGTGTACCGAGCGCGAGGTACTCGAGCTCCTCGCTGGCGACGTCGAACAGCCGATCGAGCGCGGGCAGCGCCTTCTGCGGCTCCCCGGAGCGCTCGTAGAGATCGGCGAGCCATCGCAAAGCGCTCGGGTGCCCTGGATGATCGACGAGGACTTGCTCGAGCTCGGCGCAGGCATCTTCGAGTCGCGTGAGGCGCTGCTCGAGGATCGCGGCGCGACGGAGACGCACCGCACGGAGCTTGTCCTTGTCCTCCGGCGCGACGCTCTTCTTGAGGCGCGAGGCGCGCTCGGCGAGATGCTCCGAGAGGTCATCGAAGCTCCCGCGAGCGACGAGCAGCGCCTCGATCGCGACGTCCGCCTCTGCGTCCGCCGGGTCGACCTCCATGACCTCGCGCCACGCGGTCTCGGCGGCGGAGAGCGCACCACGCGCACCTTCCGCGCGCGCGAGCCGCTTGAGGATGACGCGCAGCTCCTCGTCGGTCTGCCCCGCGCGTGCGAGGCGGGCGAGGTGCTGGAGGGCGTCGACGCGGATGTGCTCGCGTCCCGACGCCTCGGCGGCACGCTCGACGGCGGCCCAGCGCGAGGCGGTCGGCTCTTCGGACGCCGCCTGCAAGAGCGCATCCGCGGCACCGGACGCGTCGCCGCGCTCGTCGCGGAGCCGCGCGAGCTCGGCCCAGCGCAGCGCGCGCTCGGGCTTCGGCATGTCCGTCCGCGCGAGCTCGCGCAGCACGACGTCGTCCCCACGGCCCGCGGCGATCAGCGCCTCGTTCAGCTCCCGCGCTACCTCGGGTCGCTGCTCGGGAGCAGCGATCTCGGAGGCGCGCTCGAGCAGCTTCACGGCTTCGGAGGTGTCGCCACCTTCGATCGCCCCCTTCGCCGTGGCGCGGAGGGCCTCCGTGCGCCGGAACGCGCCCACTCGCTTCGAGAGGCGCTCCATGAGGAGCGGATCCCCATGCTGGCTCACGGCCTCGTCGGCCTCGACGACGAGCCCATCGTCGTCCGACTCCTTCTCGGCCGCGCGCAACAGCACCTTCGCGCGCTTCTCCTTGTCGCCGAGCCGGTCGGCGATCGCGCCGACGAGCCGCAGGAGCGCATGCCCTACGTTCGAGTAGGGCTTCTCGACCTCGGCCATCACGCGCACGAGCGCCTCGGCCGCGCCGGCGGTCCCTGCGAGCGCCGGCGCATGGGCCACGAGGCCCGCATACTCGTCGACGTCGGCGTCGGCGCCGATCGCGCGCTCGAGCGAACGCCACCCCCACTCTCCGTCGGAGAACAGCTCCATCGCCATCTCGACGAACGTGATCGCAATGCGCGCCCCGTCAGGCCCTTCGAGGCCCTTGGCGAGCTGATCCCCCGCGCGCTCGAGCCGGAGCGCGACCGCCTCGGCGTCCTCGGAGGCGAGCGAGATGACCTCCCGCGCGGCCGCGGCGAGCATGCCGAGCGTCGCCGGCGAGGGCACGAGCACCGTCGCCTTGAGGAGGAGGTCCATCTTCTGGCGCGTCCCCTCGAGATCACGCGCCGTCATGCTCGCTGCGCGCAGCAGCCACACGGCGCGTGCATGCGGGCTACGCGCGAGCTCGGCGACGTGCTCGACCGTGCGAACCGCAACGGTCTGGCGTTGCGCCTTCGCCGCCGTTCGCTGGAGGAGGCTCAACGTCGTGCCCTCGGACGGGACGGCGATGAACGCCTGCGCCGCGTGCTTCAGCGCCATCATCGCGACGCCACCGGCCTCGAAGAACCGAGCCGCTCGATGATGGGCGGCGCGACGACCGAAGCGCCCCCGAGCGCGCCGGGCGACCTGATCGTAGATCGGCGACATCTCGGGCACGCGCGAGAGCTTGGCGCACGCGGTCTCCGCCGTCTCGAGCGCGTCGGCGTGTCCGGGATCGCGTTCGAGCGCGATCTTCGCGAGCCCCAGCGCGCGGCTGTGCGCGCCGACATCGAGCGCGGCGCGAGCGGCCTGTGTCGCGATCACTCCCGACCGGACGCGATCGCTCTCGCGCTCGACGAGCTCCGAGAGGCAATCGACGGCGTATTGGGCGTCGGCGAACGACGCCAGGTCGCGCCGGAGCGTGTCGTAGCCGTGGACCGAGTCGCAATGCGCGCCCCGCAGCCATGCCTGCACGGCGCGGGGACGATCGTCGGCCATGTCCCAGAGCGCAGCGCCGAAGTCCCGGAACGCGTCGGCGGCGCGGCTCGAGTCGCCCTGATCGAGACGCAGCTCCGCTCGCGCCTCGAGGAGGGCGAGCTCCGAGTCTGGCGTCTTCGGCCGCGACGCGAGCTCGTCGATCCGCTTCGCTCGCGGCGAGAGGTCGACGCCCTCACGAGCCGCGCGCGCGTACGCGTGGAGCTCGGCATCGACGTCACCGAGCTCCTGGTAATGGCTGGCGAGCTCGAGCAGCAGCGGCCCACGCTCCGCGGCAGGCGCACCGGCAGCGATCCACCGCTCGCCGAGCGTCGCTGGGGGCGGGGCGTCCTGCGCGGCGGCGGACACGTGCTCGACCACGCGGCGGGGGGGCGCGTGCCGGGGCCGGAGCGCGTCGAGCGCGCGCGGGCAGGGGGGGGCCGCGGGGGGGGGGTCGGGCGCGCTGAGCGCCTGGAGCGCGGGCGCGAGCCGCTCCGCCATCTCCTTGCTGGGCTGCGGCTGCGGCGCGAGCCACGCGAGCGCTTCGGCGAGCGCCTCGGCGTCACCGGCACGGACCGCACTGTCGACGAGGGCCTGTGCAGCAGCGGGCTCGCCGGGCCTCAGCGCTACGCGTCGTCGGGCCCAGGCGACCGAGCCACGCATGTCGCCCGCCTTCTCGAGGATGTCCGAGAGCCTCGCGCACCAGTAAGCCGACGGGCCGGCGCTCTCCATCGCACGCTCGACGGCAGCCTGCGCGACACGACCGTCGGCGGCGGTCGCGAGCTTCGCGAGGACGAGGAGCGCGCGCACGTTCGCCCCGCCGCCGCGACACGCCTGCTCGGCCGCTCGGCGCGCCGCGTCGGTCTCACCGACCTCTGCGAGCACCTCGGCGGCAACCGCGGAGACCGTGGCGACCACCTGGCTACCACATGCCGGCGCGACGGCCGCCAGTGCACGCCCGCGCGTCCGCTCGTCACCTGCAGCAGCCGCGGTCATCCACGCGACGGAGCTCGTCCATCGCGTGGCGGACTCCTCGGCGAAGGCTCGCGCGGCAGCCGAAGCGGCAGGCAGATCGCCAGCCTGACGAAGCGCTTTCACGAGCACGCCGCGCACGCGCACGTTCGGCCCGCGCGCGTCGAGGCGCGCGATGGCCAGGCGAGCGATCCCGTCGAAGTCGCCCACGCGCTCGGCCACGCGGAGCGCTTCGGTGAAGATCGGGTCCTCGTCCTGGAACGCTGGCTCGCTCGACCGCGGTCCGACGACGGCGCGGAGCTCGGCGAGCTCGAGCAACACGCGAGCAAGCTCGCGCGAGGCATCCGGCAGGCTACGGGCAAGCCGTACCATCTCGAGGAGCGCGACGGCGCGACCGTCCGCGGCGGACGTCTCGAGCGCCTGCCGCGACAGCGCGAGCTCCTCCTCCTGGCGCTTCACGGCACCTTCGAGGCGGCCGGCGGCAGCACGCGCTCGCTCGTCACGCGAGTCGAGCTCCGACATGACGCGGTAGGCCCATGCCGACAGCAGTGCGTCGTTCTTCTCCTCGCCGAGCGAGGCGAGCTCGCGCGCCGCGGCCAGCCGCGAGCCGTTGTCCTCGAGCGCTCCGTGAGCGGCAGCCCCCATCGCGGCCCTCACGAGCGCCTCGATGAGCCACGTCGAGTCCCCGGTCTTCTGGCACAGCGCGCGAAGGGCGTGCACGTTCTCGGCGTTCGACGCGTCCGCAGAGACGGCTCGCGCGAAGGCCTCGAGCGCGCGCTCGGGCGCCGCGACCGGGCCCGAGAGGAGACGACCGAGCTCGGCCCAGCGAACCGCGGCTGTGCGTCCCTTCTCTCGCTCGGCGCGGACCTCGAGGCGAACCGCGAGCGGCTCGTATGCGCTGGCACGCGCGAGCATGTCGTCGAAGAGGTCGGCCGTCGGCCCGTCGAACGCGGTGTCGAGACGCTCGTCGAGCGCGGCGCCGAGCGCACGGCCGAAGTGACCGCTCTCGAGCGCGCTCGTCCTCCGACGGGCGTGGACATCGGAGATCGTCGGCTCGTTCGAGCCTCCATCGGGGATCCCGCGCTTGGCCGCGCCGGAGGCCCGCACCGCGAGCGCGTCCGCATGAGCGCGCAGCACCTGATCGGCTGCATCGTCTCGCTCACGAACCACGTATGCGTTCATCAACGCCGCGACGGCGAGCGGGCTCGAGGGATCGAGCTCGAAGGCGCGAAGCAGGTTCTCGATCTCGCCGTCGGAGTCGCGCGCGGCAGCTCGCCGACGCGCCGCCCGCACGTAGGCCTCGGCTCCAGCCCGAGGACCGGGGAAGCCATCGACGTCGAGATCCGCGCCGGAGCCACCATGCGTCGCCGCCGCCCAAGCGGCGACCGCGCCGAGCAGCTCGAGCGGGAGCGCGTCGGCCTCGTCGACCGACGCTGCCTCGGCGAGCGCCTCCTGCGCGCCGACAGCATCGCCCGCCCGCGCGTGGAGCACGCCGATGCGCATGAGGATGACCGCCGCTGCAGAGCCGGTCGCGGCAGCGCCGAGCTTCCGAAGCTCGGAGGCAGCGAGCGCCGGCTCACCGAGCCCTTCGAGCCAGCCGGCGAGCGAGTGCCGGATCGCGAGGTCACGGTCATCGTGTGCCCCGAGCGTGCGGAAAGCGAGCTCGACGGCGAAGTCGAGCTCGACATCGCGAGCCGCGAGGATGTCGGCGAGCTTGTGCGCCGCCGCTCGCTCCTCGGCGGGATCTCCGAGCGCTCGAGCGAGCTCGACGCGAGCCCGCAGCTGCGCTTCCTCCGCGACGATGCCCTTGCGCCGCTTCGGCTCCTTCGCGGGTCGACTGCCACGCGGACGGACCGGACGAGCGTCAGTGCCGCCGTTCCCCTCCGCCTTTCGATTTCCGGAAGAACCGTTCGTCGTCGACACGCTCACCTCACCGTCACGGCGAACGGCACCGCGACGGCCGTTCGCTCCCCCTCCGCCAGTGGTGCCATGCTCGTCACGAACGGGACGACGTCGGGCACCGTTCGTTCGAGCAGCCGGATCGGAGACGTCATGCTCGCGCCCACGCTCTCCCCGGCGCCGCCGGACGCTCCCGGATCGAGCGCCTCGAAGAGCCCGCTCTTGCCGGCGATCACGGCGACCCGCGCGGACTCGGAGAGATTGGCGAGCTCCCGCGCCTTCGCGATCGCGTCACCGAGACCGCCGATCTCGTCGACGAGCCCGCGCGCCTTACCTTCCTTGCCACCGAAGATCCGGCCCTCCGCGCTCTCGGCGACTTTGTCGCGAGAGATCTGGCGACCGCGCGTGCTCCTGCCCTCGACGATGCGCGCGAGGAACAGCTCGTAGACGCTCGTCATGCTGTCGAGCACGCGCACCTTCGTGGGCTCGTCCCACTTCACCAGCGGAGACTCGTACGCGGCGCGCGCCGCGGCGCCGGGTTTGGACGGATGAGCGGGGAACGTCTCCGCGTGCACGCCGATACGCTCGAGCGCGTCCCCCACGCCGATCTTCCCGCCGACGACGCCGATCGATCCGACGATGCTCATCGGCTCCGCGAAGATGTAGTCGCCCGTGCAGGCGAGGTAGTAGCCGCCGCTCGCGGCCATGTCACCGACGCTGAAGACGAGCGGCTTCTTCCGCCGCAGCTTCATCAGCTGATGCCACATGAGGTCGCTCGCGAGCGCGCTCCCTCCGGGCGAGTCGATCCGGATGACGACGGCCTTCACGTCGTCGTCCTTCTCCAGCTTCGCGATCGTGCGGTTGAAGTCCTTCTCGATGATGCCGCCGCGCCCACCGAGGATCCCGTTGCCCCCGGCGGTCATCGAGATGCTGCCGGTCGCGCGCACGAGCGCGATCGGTCCGGTGGCGCTGCTCTCCCCGGCGAGCGCTCGCACGAGCTCGTCGAGGTCGCCTTCCTTCTCTTCGGCGCCGGAGCCGAAGACGACGCGCTCGCGCACACCGCCCGTCTGCTTCTTCACCTCGGCGAGTGCCTCGTCGAAGTAGCCGACCTCGTCGACCAGCCCGAGCTCCTTCGCTCGCTGCGGCGACCATGGGCCGTCCTCGACGATGTCGGGAGTCGCCTTCGGACGCGAGGTCGAGAGCGTCTCGATCCACGCCTCACGCATGTCGGCGAGCACGCTCATGAGCGATGCGCGCGCCTCGGGAGACGGGCCGTCGCGCGTGAGCGGCTCTTCCGCTCCCTTGAACTTCCCGACCTGGAGGAAGTCGACGTTGAGGTGCAGCTCGTCGACGAGCAGACGCCGCATGTAGACGACCTGCGCGGCGAGGCCGATCGCCTCCACCTCTCCCGCCGGCGAGATCCAGATCGAGGAGCACCCCTTGGCGGCGACCATCAACGTCGTGTTGGAGAGCGCGTCGGCGTGGCAGAACACGCTCTTCTTCGCCTTGATGCCCGCCAGCATCTCGGCGAGCTCCTGCGCACGCGCCGCGCCGATCTGTGCGCCGCCCAGCTTCACCATCACGCCGACGGACTTCTTGTCGTCGCGGATGTCGGTCGTGATCCGCAGCGCCTCGTCGAAGCTCTTCTTCGCACCGGTGACGCCGAAGAGGCCCGGCTTCTCCTGCTCCGGCAGCCCGCCCGAGAGATCCATCACCGCGATCGCCGGTCCGCTCTTCCGCGGCGGCTCGGTGCTCGTGGCGTCGGCCGGACGCGGGCGGCCTTCGCAGCCGAGCGCAGCGGCAGCGGACGCGACGGCGAGCACGAACACGCCTAGCAACGCGCGACGCATCAGCCTCCTCCTTCGGCGCGCACCTTCACGCGCCCCGGGTAGGCACCTTCCGGGTAGCGATCGACGATGTCCTTGTACATCTTCGTCGCCGTGGCCTTGTCGCCCGAGTCCCACTCGACGTCCGCGAGCCCGACCACCGCGGGCATGTAGTTCGGGTTGATGGCGAGCACGCGCTTGTAGGCCGCGCGCGCTCCGGGGAGATCGCGCTGCGCATAGGCGATCGCCGCGCGCCCGGCGAGGGCCTCCGAATCGCTGGGGTTCTTCTCGGCGCCCGCGGAGAAGAGCGTGCGGGCGCGCCCGTAGTCGCCCTTCGCGCGTGCCCGCTCCCCCTGGGAGAGGAGCTCACGCGCGTCCGACGGAATGCCGCCCCCGCCACCGCCAGCCCCACGCGCGGGTGCGGGTGCCGGTGCGGCCTTGCCCGCATCGGGCGCGTCCGTCGCCGCGGCGGCGATCGCGCGTTCGCCGGTCGGAGCGCCGGCGTCGAGCTTCGCCGCCGGCGCGGCCCGATCGGCGAACCCGCGAAGGAGCGGCAGGAGCGGGTGCGCCCTCGTCATCCCGACGAAGCGCTCGACCTCCGCCTTCGCGCCGTTCGTGTCACCGGAGCGGGCGAGCGCGTACACGAGGGCGGCACGCGCACGGCCAGGCCCGGTCTCCGCGCTCGACGCCACCTTCAGGCGCTCGAGCACCGTCGACCAGAGCGGCTCGGCCTCCGCAAGGTCGAGCGCCGCCAGGACGTACGCCGTCTCCGGATCGAGCGCGCGCTGGGCCGAGCTCGACACGATCTTCGCGACGAGCGCCCGTGCGCCGTCGCGATCGCCCGAGATCCGGGACGCGTCGATTTTTGCCCGAAGCGCCGCGGGATCGTCAGGAGCGACGACCAGCGCTTCGTCGGCGGCCTTCCGCGCCGCGGCCGCGAGGTCGTTCAAGCCGTCGCGCGCGATGCGATGCTCGTCCACCGCATCGGCCGGCAAGAGCCGTGACTTGAGCCAGGGCACGTCCGCGCGGACCGCAGCGAGGCGCGCGACGCCGAGAAGGACGTGCGGGTCCTTCTCCGAGAGCGCGCTCGCCTTGTCGAAGCTCTCCTTCGCGAGCTCCAGGTTGCCATCGGCGAGCGCCTTCTCGCCGTTCGAGAGGAACGTCGCGACGCGCGGATCGACGGTGGGCACCGGCGCCGGAGGCTTGCCTCCGAGGGTCACGCCCAGGTTCTTCTGCGCCCAGACCGCCCCGAGCAAGAGCACGCAGCCGACGACGACGGCCGCGACGATGAAACCACCGACGCCCTTGCGCCTCGCCTGGGGCGCGTCCGGAAGCGACGCGGACGAGCCGCGCACGTGATCGCGCTCCTCTTCGATCTCGGCGACCAGCGACCGATGAACACGTGGAGGGAGCGGCGACGAGACGTCGGTCACGGGCGACGGCGGTGGCGACGCCGACGCGACAGCCGGCTCGCTCGAACGCGGAGGCGCCGAAGGAGCGGGCGGCGGAACCGGCTCGGAGGAGCGCCGCGCCCGGTCGGGCAGTGGCGGCGGGCTCGACGCGTGGACGGCAGGCGGCGACGGAACCGGTGTGGGCCGCTTCAGCGGCACGGTATTCATGCTGTCGCGCTGGCGCGGCGGTGGCACCGGAGGAGGCAGCGGCGGCTTCGGGGTCGTCGCGGTCGTCGGGCTAGCCGGCGAATCGAATGTCGGCTCCGGCTGGCGCTCGGTGGCCGGCGGCGGCGCGGACGGCACGCGCGCGGGCACCGGAGGAGGTACCACGACGGGGATCGCAGGCGCGCTCGTGAGCGGGCCGGTGCCGATGAGCGTGGTCTTGCCGGCGGCCTCGCCGCTGCCCGGCGTCCCTTCCGGCGGCGGCGCCGGGAACTCGGGCTTCGTCGCCTGCCGTTCACGAACGGGCGGGAGAGGCGGTGCGGTCGGTGCACTTGCCACCGGCATCCCGGGCGGCCCGAGCCCGTCGTGCGTCTTCACCGTCCGTCCAGACTGCTGGCTCTTCTTCGCCGCCTCGCGCTGGTCGAAGAACGGGACGAGCTCCGGGATCTGCCCGATCGCCTTCGGAGGCAACCCGCCCCGCGACAGCCGATCGTTACGCTCGACGAGATACCCCTGGATGGCGCGCTGAAGCTCACGCAGCGAGGTGAAGACCAGCGTCCGGCCGTCACCCGTCGTGACGTTCCAGAAGTCCTCGCTGAAGTCGCCGTCGCTGCGGCGGATCTTGAACTTGTGCCCGCAGTTGGTGCACTTGACGGTCGTGCCGCGACCGCTGACGAGCGCGTCGTCGAACTCGTACTCGGTGTTGCAGCGCTCGCATTTGACGTCCATCGCGGAGGACTCGCCGAATCAGGAAGGGCCGGGGGAGGTCGATACGGACCGGTGCAGGTTTTCGTGCGCACGAAGCCCACGCGAACGTCGCGACGCACGCGACGGGTGAGATCGAGCGTTCCCACGCTATCACGCGGAGTGTGAGTGCGGACGCGCATCCTTTCGGCCAGGCGCGCCCCGCGGATCGGGCTTATCGAACCGCGGCACCCTGACCCGAGCCGATCGCGACGGCGGGACCGACACGAGCGGGACGAGCGGGACCAGCGGGACCAGCCCTCCCCATATGAGACGGTTGGGCTCGTTCCCCTGACGCACCGTCCACAGGCGACGTGAACGGCCGTGCACGCCCGGCCGAGGCTGATGCTGTCGCCGCGTGTTTTGGCCCTCTTTGGCGTACCTTGTCTGGGGCACGACGGTTGCTACCCTCCTCTCGGCGACGCAAGGCACGTCGGGCGTTCGCGCTCCCCGTGCTTCAGGGCTCGTAAGCGCCTCCGTAGGCGCAAGGACACCCCGGCCCTCCAGCTCGTTGCCGACAGCCGCGGTCGAGGACGCAAAACCATGATGATGAAGCGCGCAGTCTCCTTCGTTCTCTTCGGGCTCGGTACTGCCGTCCTCATCGGCTGCCCGATTTATCCAGCCGATCGCGACCACCGCGTCTGCATCGGCGGCGATTGCTACGACTGCCCGGACTCGTACTACTCCGAGTCCTGCAGCGCATGGACGTGCAACACCGGCCTCGACTGTCCGAGCGGGTACACGTGCACGAGCGACCATCGCTGCCGTCTCAACGACGGCCAGCCGACTCCGCCCAGCGGCACGGCTTGCACCAAGCCCTCCGACTGCCCGAGCGGGAACTGCGGAGCGGACAACAAGTGCCACGCCGGTGACTGCTCGACGACGGGCTGCCCGGCAACCTTCGTCTGCCGCCTCGGCAGCGGCGCGAACGGCGTCCCGGCCTGCGTCCCCATCGGGGGCAGCGGCACCTCGTCGTGCAAGAGTGACAAGGACTGCCCGTCGCCGGCGGGCTCGAAGTGCCTCAGCGGCGCGTGCGTCGCTCCGCAGGACCAGTGCGTCGACGCCACGCAGTGCCCCGGTGAGGCTCAGTGCGTCGAGGGTGCGTGCACCCCGTCGTGCAGCGAGAACAAGCCCTGCCCCACCGGGTACGCGTGCGACACCGCGAAAGGTGTCTGCACGAACAACCCGACGCCGTGCACGAGCTCTGCGCAGTGCACGGGCGGCAAGACGTGCGTGCAGGAGCACTGCGTCGATCCGTGCGGCCCGGGCGGGACGTGCGGCGCAGGCCTGAAGTGCATCGACGGCGGCTGCACCCCGGACCAGCAGCCGGTCTTCACCTGCAAGAACGACGGCGTCCAGGACAGCTGCCAGGCGGGGAGCATCTGCCTCCGTCACAGCTGCTACATTGCCTGCAGCGCGGACGCGGGCGCCGAGGCGTGCAAGAACGCAGACGAGTTCAACCAGTGCAAGCCGGTCACGACGAGCTCCGGCACGCACCACGTCTGCGGCTCGACGAACAATCTCGGCACCGAGTGCGATCCGACGCAGAACAAGAACTGCGCGTCGCCGCTCATCTGCATCGACGGCTACTGCAAGTAGGCCGCTGGCTAAAAATCACCGATCGTGAACAAGCTCACGCTTGCACATGATCCCCAACCGAGTGAAGACCTTCGCGTGCGCTACCGCCGTCTCCGTGACGTCGTGCGGAGGAGCAGCCAACACGGTGCCCCATGCCTCCGGAGCCGTCGAACCCCAACCGGCTCTCGCGTCTAGCGGTAGTGGCCTTGGCCTTCGAGGCGACGGGGTCGGAGACGCGAACGACCCGTCAAAAGTGAGGGGGCGGTTGCCTCCGGAGGTCATCCAAAACATCGTTCGTGCCAACTTCGGCGTCATGAGGAAATGCTACGAAGAGGGTCTTGGCCGCGATCCGACGTTGAAGGGGAAGATCGCCACGAAGTTCGTCATCGCACTCGATGGCACCGTGTCGACGGCCGCCGAGGTTCACGACTCGCCCCCCGGCGCGGTAGCACCGAACCGCTTGGCGGAATCGGTGAAGGAGGAGCTCGACGATCCGAGGTTCCCCGACCCGACGGTCACGGAGTGTGTAGTCTCGATCTTCAAGGAGCTGAGGTTCCCGCGGCCTCAAGGCGGAATCCTTACCGTCGTCTACCCGATCATCTTCAAACCTGAAGAGTGATGGAGCGACCTCTTCATTCCTAAACTGCGACGAGTCATCGGGGTCTGCCGACGGATCGAAGTCGTTCGCGAGATCCTGGAGACGGTGCGGGCGCGTATCGCGACGATACCAAGGAGTCGAGCGTTCCCCCACTCCCGAGCGCGTTCGGGCTTGATCTGCCACGAGCGTATGCGTTCCCTTGTCAGATGAGGGGGGCCTCGACGCAAGAAGCGTCGTGCGTCTCCTCTCGACCGGAGATGCACATGCAGCCGTCGTTCGATCCTCACCGTATGACTCGCTCCCGCAGCTGAACGTCCAGGACGCCCTCGCGCTGATCCAGGCGCTCGACGTGGCCCCGCACGATGCGCTCGGCGCCCCAGCCCAGAAGGCGCTCGACCGGGCGCGCGCCAAGAGCGAGGCGCTCCGCGCGCTCTACGAGGCCCGGCCCGCCCCGCAGAAGGGCATCGACCTCCGCTTGCTCGACACGCAGCTCGACGCCTCGTGGGGCGCGCTCTCGCGCTTCTTGGGGGCGCACGGAGAGCTGGACGACAGCTTCGCCCCCAACGCTTCGCTCGCCCGCGCGGTGCACGCCGCGCTCTTCCGTGAAGGGCTCGCGTTCCTCCGACCCCCGTACCGCCGCCAGTGGGTCGAGAGCCGGACCATCCTCACGCGCATCGACGCGGACGCGCTCGAGCCAAAGCGCGCCGAGCCGGCGGGCCCCCCCTCCCCCCGGCGGTCCAGGGCGCCCGCGGGGCCGTCGGGGCGGCCGCCCCCCTCCCGGGGGCCCCCTGGCCCCGGGGCCGCCCCGCCCGCGCTGCTCGAGCCGCTCCGCGAGCTGCTCAACGCCATCGCCCCCTACGCGCGGCTCGTCACGGGGCGGCCGTTCGCGCTGACGTGTCGAGCGGGTCGAAATCGGGCACCCCGCCGGCGTTCCCTACGCTTCGGACACGGTACTAATTGTGCAGCAAATACAGCATGTTACATAGTTTTAGAGAAATCTGTGCGACAACAGCCTACCCGCCGCGTCGATCGGCATGAGCAACCACCTTCGGCCGTGCCTCCTCGCGACTGTCCTCTCGATGACGTTCCTCGGATGTGCCCCCGATCTCGCGCACGAAGTCGCGACCACCGGAGAAGAGGAGCTCAATACCTGCGCCGAGCCTGGCGAGCAGAGCGTCTCCGGCCCCTCGCTCCAGAGCTGCGCGCTCCTCTCGCGCGCGTACTTCGAGAGGCTCACGCCGGCGGCCGGCGGGCTCTACGCGTTCGAGGGGACGACCCTCGTGCACATCACGCCCGGACAGACGGAGCGGCTCGCGACCTTCGTCTCCCCGATCGGACTCGCCGTCGACGCGTCCCGGGCCTACGTCCTGTCGAACGGCGGCCGTGACCATGACTACGAGTTGGTCGCGGTCGACCTGCAGACCAAGGCGACGACGACGCTCTCGCAGACCCGGAAGGGCTCTGCATGGATCCACGTCGCGGAGCCCGGGCCCATGGTCATCTCCGATGGGACGCTCTTCTGGTCGGAGTGCGGTGGCGGCGCCTCCCGAAGCGCGCTCGGAAGCATCAAGAGCCTCGCGCTCGACGCGCTCGACGCGCCCGGTGCGGAGCCCAGCGTGGTCGCGACGCGGGTGTCCTGCGCGCGCTCGATCGCGGTCGACGACGCGCACGTCTACTATACGGTCAACGAGCAGGTGATGCGTGTCGCGCGCGGAGGCGGCCAGAGTGAGGTGTTCGCGAGCACGCATGGCGACGGAGAGGGCACCCCTGAGCCCGCGGCCGTCGTCGTGAGCGGGGGCACGGTCTACTGGTCGGACTCCAAGATGGGTTGGATCTACCGGGCGCCCGCGACGGACGGCAGCGCGCGCGAGCGCTTTGTGAACGCCTGGCCCCGCCGCCTCTCCGTCGGTGAGGATGGGCACCTCTACTGGACGAACGGGCTGGGCGTGTCGCGCCGTGCGCTCGACGGATCGAGCGCAGCAGAGGCGGTGGTCCGGGGCAACACGTCGAGCGACGTCGCCGTGTTCGGATCGAATCTCTACTGGACGGGATATCGCGGCACCTTCGTCCGCTCGCTCGACGAGCTCTGAGAGCGCGTTGCGCCTGGAGGGCGTGCGTCATTCGTCATCGGGCGCACGCAGGAACGTCGACAGACTCGCGTCGAGGCCGTGGACGACGTCATGCGCGATGCTCTCGAAGGTGTCGGCCGACATTGCGTAGCGGCGCTCCAGCTCGGCGCGCGTCTCGTCGAAGACGGCCTGCTTGGCTTGGAGGATCCAGCGCGTCGCGGTGGCTCGGTGAACTCCGTACATGCGGCCGATCGCTTCGGCGGGCACGTCGTCGACGAGCTGCAGCGGAGGATGGTGCGATCGCGCGCGGAGAGTGACGACTGCTTCGACCTGAGCGCGCGAGGAATGCCTTCTCCACGTCGCGTTGGCGCGGGCGCGCTCGACCTTCCGGTGACAGCCGCGCCGCTCGGAATGCTGCTCGTGTTTGCGGTCACGCTCGCCCTCGTCGGGCTCACGAGCGATCGTCTAGCGCTCCCGCTCGGCCTCCTGAACTTCGCCGGCTTCGTCGTGATCGCGGTCGTGCCCGACGCCGGCAACGTCGTGGCGTTCACTTGCGCGATGCTCCTGGCGGGCGGGCTCGTGCGGAACAACCTGACGTTGCGGCGTCGGGTGCGGAGTCACGCACGCAAGAACGGCAGCTGACCCGGCCCCGGCTGTTGCGCCGTCACGAGATCAATTCAATCTCACGAAACCCGGGAATTTGCGGGTGGGAATGCCGAGATCCACCGAGAAGCCATCACCGGGTGACAGTTCGGGTGACCGCCATCTCCGCTTCGCGCGACGGCATTCGTGAAACCGAGTGAGTCGTCCTCGATCCATGTGCGGGTGCGTTTCGTGCAGACACGAATGCGAGATGGCTCGCGTGAACCATGTCACCGCCCCGAGCTCGCGCGTCTCGCGCGTCCTGTTCAGCTTCACCTCGGTCGTGAGCGTCGTCCTCGCCGGCACCGCTGCCTGTTCGAGCGACGTCGAGAACGCGGGGGTGCCGAATCCCGACGGCAAGGATCAAGGCGCGGAATGCGTCGACGGGTCGGAGTGCAAGTCGCTCACGTGTACGGCGGGCAAATGCACGGCGGTCGTGGCCGGTGGCAATCCGACCGATGGGATCAAGAACGGCGACGAGACCGACGTCGACTGCGGTGGTCAGGCCGCACCGAAATGCGCCGACGGCAAGGCGTGCAACGTCGCCGGCGATTGCGAGAGTAGCTCGTGCATCGGCGGCACCTGCAAGGCGCCTTCACCGGACGACAAGATCAGGAACGGTGACGAGACCGACGTCGACTGCGGCGGTACGAAGGCGCCGAAGTGCGGAGTCGACAAGGGGTGCGCTGGCGACGACGATTGCGCGAGCGACGCGTGCTCGTACGCGAAGAAGTGCGTCGAGTTCAAGAGCTGCACCGGTCATTTCGGCGGCGACACCTGCGGCGCCGGCGAGACCGGTGAGGCCGGCGCGAAGCACGAGAGCTGCTGCGCCACCGCGCAGAGCAGCGGGGGCAAGCGCATCGGCAAGTACCACGTCACCGCGGGACGTATGCGCGCCTTCGTCGAGCGCTTCGGCGGCAACCTCAAACAATGGGCACAGGCGAGCCCTTCGGGCTGGAACGACGACTGGACCGACATCCTCCCGGGGTCGATGGACGAAGCGCTCTTCATGCTCGGCCCGAACGTGAAGCGCGGCTGCTCGATCAGCCAGCAGGGAAAGGGAGCACGGACGTACTGGCAGGACATCCCCGGCGAGACGAGCGACTTCTCGAAGGACGTGCTCGACGAGAAGGCGCTCAACTGCGTCCCGTGGCACCTCGCGCAGGCGCTCTGCGTCTACGACGGCGGTCGGCTCACGAGCCACGCCGAGAACGTCGCGATCATGACGAACGACGGCGACAACACGTGGCCCTGGCAGTTCCAGGACAACACGCCGTACAACGCATCGCAGCACCCGGCCGATGAGCGCCTCGTGCATCGCTACAGCTACGCCACGCCGAACCCGCCTGCGAACCTGCGGATGGATGGCAATAGCGGCCCGCTCGACCGGACCTTCTACGTTGCGCCGCCGGGGCGGCGTCCGAAGGGCGTGAACAAGATCGGCATCCAAGATGCGGTCGGCAACATGCTCACGTGGGCGAACGACGGTGTCCGCCGCTTCAGCTACACGATGTCGTGGGAGAACCACGAGAAGCTCACCGACATGAAGAGCTGGCCGCCGCAGGGCTCGAACGGCGAGGCCAACGGCTACTACGCCATCGGCGCTCGCTGCATCTTCGAATGACGAGGCGCGCAGCGAAGGCGGTCGCAGACCTCTCGGATCGCGTATCCGCCTTCGCTGCGAGAGAGCCGAACGGCTCGCTCTCGGACATCGTCAGTCGTTGCTGCTGATCTGCGGACTGACCTTCAGCCAGTCGATCGTGCAGAGCTTCTCCTTGAGCGCCTCTCGGAGCCCTCCGTAGGCATTGCAGATGTCCGCTGGGCAGGTGGCGTCGTTCACCTGATTCGCGGCGAACGCCATGTCGATGCCCGCGGGCAGCTTGCACTGGGAAGTAGTCGCGTTGTTCTCGTCGAGCTGCTTCTTGTACGCGACCAAATCGAACTCGCCGTCCGGTTTGGTCGGGACCACGTTGTGGTTGACTGTTGCGCCGGTGAAGCTCGTGATGGTGGAGTGCGTCCCGGCGAGCGCGCCTCTGTGCTCTCGGATCTGGTCCGGCGACGGATTCGTCGAACGCTCACGCCCGTAGAACGGTGTCGCTCCATCTCCGTTGACCCAGTACTTGGCCATGAACTCGAGGAGGATCGGCATCTCGGCTGCAAAGAGCCCGGGACCGCCGGAGTAGCCGTCGTCCCGGTCGCCGACGGCTACCTTCGTGTCGACGAAGCTCCAGTTGTAGCGGCTCTTTCCTGCAAGGAACTGCGAGGCGTCGCACTTCTTTTCATCCTCGCTCCAGATGCACCAAGGACGTTTCACGTCCCGGAAGCGACCGTTCAGCGACTGGCCATCCCAGGCTCGGTAGACGGGCTCCGACGAATCGCGAAGCGCGGGAATGGTCTGCGAAAGGTAAACACCGTACGCCGAGTCGGCGCCTTTCGTGATGCCAAGTCGCGTGGATAGGAACTGCGCCATCAGCGACTCGGGGTGTTTTTCCGGCAGTCCCAGCGGCGCGTGCAGAGTGCGCCCGCTCACGTGCTCCGCAATGGCCTGCAGGTAACCGTAGCCGATGTTGGAGTAGCCATTCGCTCCCGCGGGCCTCTTCCCCGGCTCGAACTCGAGGCATAGGTCGGCGTTGGCGAGCAGGTACTCCTCGAGGTTCTCCTGCCGAATGAAGTGCCCACCATCGTGCTTTTCGGCGAGCTCGACCTGCTTCTCGCTGGAGACGCCGAGAGTCCCAGCCTCCGCGTCGAGCTCCTGCACCGAGTCGATGCCTCGAATGGCGGCGAGCTTGTTGGTTACGGGGTTGCCTCCCTGAGGCAGACCGCTGATGTGCCCCAGCAGCTGACCCACCGTGATGTCTCGCAGGCGCGGGTCAGGGGTGCCTCTCATCGTCACCTTGGAACCTCCCACAGGTGGCTAAATGCAGTTCGGAGCGGCCGTCGTCGAGCCGACGAGCACGGCATTGCGCAGACGGGCCGGCACGAGATCGAGCGCCGGGTCGAACACCTTCAGACTCTCGACCTCTTGATCGGTCGTCGGTCGCCCGAGCGCCGCAAGCTTCTGCTTCAGCACGATGCGAACGATCGCGGCGGTGAACGCCTTGCTGTTCGAACCGATCCGAAACGCCGCATCGGGCTTCATCTTGTTCGCGCCGATGAACGGATCCGTGTCCGCCGCGCACTTCTTGTTCGGCGGCCCCTCCCTGTAGCCGTAGCCACGCGAGACGAGCGGCTTGCCACCGAAGCCGAGCGCGAAGACGACCGAGCCCGTGCACGTCGCGCGCATGAACTTCTTGATGACGTCGTCGAGCTCCTCGAGCCCCGCATGCATGGTGCCTTGCGCGGGGATCTGGTCGGGGGACGGGCCGCCCGAATATGGCGGCCCTGCATCGGGAGCGGGCGGGACGTCGTCGTCCGGGGCGCTTGCGCCTGGAGAGCTCTCCGGCTCAGTACACCCGGGACCGAACGTCGAAGCAGTGAGCGCGGTAAGGAGCACGAAGGCCGTGGTGAATGTCGTTCTCATGGCGAGCCCAAACAGCAGAGCTCGTGCCATCGCGATCCGTTCGAGAAGTCCCGGAGATTCGTCGCTTGCGCGTCGGCGTGCTCTCGAAAAGTTGGGCCCCGCTCCCCGCGTCACCAAAACTCGCGAGCGAATCTTCGCGAGCACGGCGGCTCGCGTGCGCAGCGCGAAGGCGGTGCGAACGCCTGCATCCTCGACGACGGGAGCTGCGGCTCGGGCCGACCCGGACTTGGAGCGGCGTGCGAGGCGCGGGAGGCTTCCGGGGCTCCCGGGGGCTCGCGCGGCCAGCTCCAGTCATCGAGGTGCCTTCGTGGTGGCGCTGTGATTACGGCGTATCGCCCGGGACGAGCGCGTCGAAGTAGGCGCGTGCGGCGACCTCGCACGGGATGCCTGCGGTGTCGTGATCGAGCTCCGCGCCGACGGCGACGAGCTCGACGTCGGCCCCGAGCGCCTTCATCCGATCGTGCGCGACGACCGAGTTCTGGAAGGTCACGTCGCGATCGGCTCCACCATGACAGAGGCGGACGGGAGCGCGCGGCTTCCAGTCGTAGACGTCGTTTGCGCGAAGCGCGGCCCTGAACGAGTGGTTCGGATCCGTCCGGAAAGCATTCAGGAACTCGGGGCGCAAGACGGCCTCCGGCGTCGTCGGCATCTCCTTGGCGATCTCGTCGAAGGTGCGCTTTCGGTCGAACAGCGAGCCCACCTTCGCGGGCTCCGCAAAGGCCACCTCCGGTGAAGGATAGACGTCGTAGACCATGTCGTAGGCGAGGAGCGCGTACGCGAGGTAGGTCGGCGTCGATGGCGCAGGGGTCGCGAACACGGCCTCGATCGTGGTCTGCGACATGTCGTAGGAGCCGGCCATCGGCATTGCGGCGGTCACGGGAAGCTCGGCGGCATGGCCGGCCTCGAGCGCTCGATGAAGCGCCATCGTGGCGTGCCCCCCTTGCGAATAGCCGGCGAGGAAGAGCTGCGATCCGAGCTCGACCCCCGAATCGCGAGCATGCTGGCGCGTGGCGCGGATCATGTCGATCGACGCGGTCGCCTCCGACGCGGCGTGGAGATAGGGGTGGAACCCCGGTGCCGCTCCGAGGCCGAGGTAGTCCGCCGCCGAGACCACGTAGCCCGAGGCCGCGTAGAGGAAGGCGAGGAAGATCCCTGCACCGGCCTCTCCGGACGGGACCTGGCTGTCGGCGGTCGTCGTGCCGTGCTGATACGACAACAAGGGGCGCGGACCGGCCACGCCGAGCGGTACGCATGCGAGGCCGGATGCTTCGACCGGCGCATCGTGGAGGTCGATCGTCTCGTAGCGGATCGTCGAGCATGCGACGTCGAACTTCGGCGCGGGAACGGTCGTCAGCCCCGACTTCTCGCGGAGCTCCTCGAGCTGTGCGCGGGTGATCGTCGACTGGAGCTGGGCGCTGACGAGGCGCCCGCGCCCTGCCGGCGGTGTCTCGGCGTCGATGCCGGCGTCACCATGGGGACCGGTACCTGTGGAAGCCTTCGTCTCGTCGGGAGAGCAGGCGGCAAGCGTGAGCGCGAGCGTGAAAGCCGTGATCGAAGTCGTCGATGAAAAGCGTGCGAGCGTTCGAAGCATGATCTCCTCTGTGGATGGCCATCCAGGCCGCCGACGCGAGCAAGATGGCGGCTCCGCTCGATCTGCGCATCCGCCGCCCGGCCGAGCTCGGCCTCGGTCTCCAGGCGGAGCTCGGTCTCGGTCTCCAGGCCGTGGCAACGCAACGGTGCCCATGCCAAGCTCCTACGCTCGAGAAGGAGCATGTCGGCTTTTCGGCGCCTGAGGCGCAGGCTCGCCATCGCATACGCGGTGTCGTCCGTCATCGCGATCGTCGCCCTCGAAGCGGTGCTCCTCGCTCTGCTCGGCTGGTACGTGCTTCGTTCGCAGGCGTTCGTCGACGACCTCGCCCGTGGGACCGAGGAGACCGCCGCGCGCGTCGCAATGCTCGCCGTACGTGAGCCGCTCGATCGGGAGGCGTTGTCGCGCGTGATCGCCGACGCCTTCACGAGCGCTGGCGAGGGGGTCGACGAGCCGATCCAGCTCTCCATCGAGGTCGGGCCCATGCGTGGCGGCATCGTCACGCTCGTCGACGGCAGCGGTGCGTCCCGGTACGCCTTCGCTTGCCGGCGAACGGGATGCGTCGATGCTCCTCCGCCCGTGCCGACGACGGAAGAGCGCGAGCGGATCGAGCGCGCGCTCGCGGGCGTGACGCCTCCATCGACGCGTGCCTTTCGTCGCGCAGACGGAGGCGTCTCGGTCGCGCACGCGCTTCGTGCGCCGGACGGATCCGGCGCCGGCGCGATCTGGGCGCGGCTCGAGCCGCCGTTCACGCCCGGCTCGTGGGTGCGTGCGAGCGCGAGGTTTCTCGCCACGAACGGCGCCGTCGTCGCGATCCTCGGCGGCCTCGTCGGTCTCGCGTTCGGTGCGATCGTCACGCGCGGCATCGCCCAGCGGCTCGACCGGATCGGTCGGGCAGCGAAGGCCTGGGCGGGTGGACGCTTCGACGTCGTCGCGAGCAACAGCAGCCACGACGACGAGCTCCAGGATCTCGCTGCGGGGCTCGATGCCATGGCGACGGAGCTCCGCGGAGCCGTGGCGCTTCGCGAAGCGCTCGCCGCCGCGGAGGAACGGAGTCGCCTCGCGCGGGAACTGCACGACGGGGTGAAGCAACAACTCTTCGCCACCGCGATGCTACTCGGTGCGGCCCGGGCCACCGCCGAGCGCGATCCGACACGAACGACGGCGCGGATCGACGAGGCGAGCGGTTTGCTCGAGAATGCGCAGCGCGAGCTGGTCGCCGTGCTCGCCCAGCTGCGGCCATCGTCGCTGGACGCACCATGGCCCGACGCGCTTCGTCGTGAAGTGCTGGCCTGGTCACGGCGCACCGGGATCGCCGGCGGCGCGGCGAACGTGGATGTCCGATTCCAGAGCGGCCCCGGTGGCGAGCTCAGTCTCCGCATCGACGACGACGGCCAGGGCATGCCCGACGGCACCCAGGACGGCTTCGGCATCACGTCGATGCGCGCGCGAGTTGCGGCGTTGCCTGGTGGGATGCTTCGATTGATGCCGTCCGTTCGCGGGGGTCTGTGCGTCGAGGTGACGTTTCGAGAGGCAGAGTGAACGAGCAGACGTCCGTGGTGAAAGTGCTCATCGTCGACGATCACACGATCGTCCGTCAGGGACTGCGCGCGCTCCTCGAGACGCAGCCCGATTTCACGATCGTCGCCGAGGCCGACACGGGCGAGGCCGCGGTCGAGCTCGCTCGCGACGAGCGCCCCGACGTGGTGTTGATGGACGTCTTGATGCCCGGCATCGGTGGGGTGGAAGCCACCCGGCGGATCAACGCCGTCCATCCACAGGCCCACGTCGTGATCCTCACCTCCTCGTCGGAGGAGGAGCACGTCGTCCCGGCCCTTCGTGCCGGTGCGCTCTCGTATCTGTCGAAGGCGACCAGCGCTACGGCGCTGATCGACGTCGTGCGACGGGCAGCGCGAGGCGAAGCCGTCCTCGGACCGCGCGTGAGCGCCCAGATCACGCGGGCGCTCCGGACCGAACGCGTCCGGCCCCTGCATGCCGAGCTCACCGCGCGCGAGCTCGACATCCTGCGGCTCATCGCCGAGGGGCTCACGAATGCGGAGATGGCGGCTCGGCTCTCGCTGAGCGAAAAGACGGTGAAGAGCCACGTGAGCAACGTGCTCGCCAAGCTCGACCTCGAGGATCGGACGCAGGCTGCCGTCTACGCGTGGCGTGAGGGGCTCGTTCGACGCTGACGAGAGGTCGCCAAGCGCGCTTCCGTGCGAGCTCGCGGATGACGCCGCGCGCAACGGTCGAGCCGCGCACGGCGTCATCCGCGCCGCGAGCTCCACGCGAATGACGCGGGGCGACAGGCGCTGCACCCTTGTCTCGGAGGGCGGCTCGGAGGTAAGCGACTACGGTCGTGATCGCGTTCCCCGAAGACCTGAGCCTCGCGCGCTACTTCCTCTTTGACCGTCTCGACGAGGGCCTCGGGAGCAAGGCCGCCGTTCGCTTCGGTGAACGGAGCTGGACGTACGACGTCGTGGCCGACAAGACCCGGCGGATGACGAGCCTGCTCCGGGCCGCGGGGGTGCGGCGAGGCGAGCGTGTCCTCATCATCCTTCCGGACGTGCCGCCCTTTGCCTGGACGCTCTTCGGCACGCTCGCGTGCGGAGCTGTCGTCGCGATGGGCAATCCGCTCGCGCCTCCGGAGACGCTCGAGTACCTCGTCGGCTACACGCGTGCGACTGCGATCGTCACCGTGCCTGCGGTCGCGGAGGTCCTTCGGCCCGTCGTCGACGCCGAGGAGAGCGAGGTCCAGGCGATGTTCGTCGTGCCCGACGCGGCGACGGGCAGCGATCCCGAGGCGCGCATCGCGGGCACGAGCTTCTCGGGGAAGGTGAGGGAGCTCTCCACCGCGCTCGAAGCAGCCGCGCCGATGGATCCGGTGAAGGTGCACCGCGACGAGCCGGCGATCTGGCTCTTCACGAGCGGCTCGACCGGTGAGCCGAAGGCGAACATCCACACGCACCGCGACTTCGCGTTCAACACCGAGGTCTACGCGAAGAAGACGGTGGGCTATCGCCGGGACGACGTCACCGTCAGCGTGCCGCGCCTGTTCTTCGGCTATGCGACGGGGACGAGCTTGCTGTTCCCGTTCGCCGTCGGCGCCACCACGGGGCTGTTCAGCGAGCGCCCCTCGCCCGAGAGCCTCGAGAACGCGATCGCGATGTACCGGCCCACGATCGTGACGAACGTACCGACGATGCTCGGCAAGCTCCTCGAGCACGACGACGCGCTCGCGAAGGAGGGCAAGCCCGGGCTCGATCTCTCGAGCATCCGCTTCTCGCTCTCCGCCGGCGAGGCGCTCCCCGAGCCGCTCTTGCGCCGCTGGCTCGAGCGCTTCGCGGGCGACGTCTACGACGGCATCGGCTCGGCGGAGATGTTCCACATCTACGCGTCGAACCGGCCCGGCGACATCAAGCCCGGATCGCTCGGCAAGGTGGTCGCCGGCTACGAGCTCCGCATCCTGCCCGAGGAGGCCGAGGGCGCCGGCGCGACGCCGTGTGCGCCCGGTGAGATCGGCGTGCTCTGGGTGAAGGGCGACAGCGTCAGCCAGGGCTACTGGCTCGATCGCGACAAGAGCTGGCGCACCTTCCACGGTCACTGGTGCCGGACGGGCGACCTCTTCCGCATCGACGAGGAGGGGTACCTCTACTTCGCCGGCCGCGCGGACGATCTCTTGAAGGTCGGCGGACAGTGGGTCGCGCCGCTCGAGGTGGAGGAGTGCCTCCTCGGGCATGCGGCGGTCGCTGCGGCGGCGGTCATCGGGATCGAGGACGAAGGGCTCGTGAAGACGAAGGCGTTCATCGTGGTGCGCGCCGGGCATGCCGGCACGCCCGAGCTCGTCAGCGCGCTCCAGGAGCACGTGAAGACCACGCTCGCGCGCTACAAGTACCCGCGCGTGATCGAGTTCGTCGACGACTTGCCGAAGAACGATCGCGGCAAGGTCGACAAGAAGGCGCTCCGCGCCCTCAGCGGTGGGAGCGGTCGGTCCTGATGGCTCGTCACCTCGCGGACCTCACCTACGAGGAGGTCGCCGAGATCGTCTCGGCTGGCCCGTCCGTCGCGATCGTCCCGGTCGGAAGCGTCGAGCCGCACGGCCCGCATCTGCCGCTCCACACCGACACCACGATCAGCGAGGCCTGCGCCGCGCGCGCCGCCGACGCGCTCGAGGGAGCCGGTGTCCGCGCGGTCGTTGCGCCGAGCGTGCCCTACGGCGTGACCGAGTACGCTCGCGGGTTCTCCGGCGCGATCGGCGTGCCCGCTGCCGCGCTCACGGCGATGCTGCGCGCCATCGCCGAGCGCCTCCTCGACTGCGGCTTCACGCATGTGTGTTTCGTGAACAACCACCTCGAGCCCGCCCACGACGTTGCGGTTCGCGCCGCCATCGACGGGCTTCCCGAGGGCGCCGCTTCGGTCGCGTGCCCGCTCACGCGTCGCTGGGGCCGTACGCTCTCCGACGAGTTCAAGCGCGGCGAGTGCCACGCGGGTCGCTACGAGACGTCGCTCGTCCTCGCCGCGGGCAAACGGGTGAAGGGCACGCTTGGCGATCTCCCGAAGATCGGCCTCAGCCTCAGCGAGGCGATCAAGGCAGGCAAGGCCACGTTCGCCGAGATCGGGATGGACCGCGCCTATACCGGAGCTCCCGCCGAGGCGACGAGCGAGGAGGGCGACGAGCTCTACGCGCGCCTCGTCACCATGGTCGTCACCGAGGTCACCGAGGGCCTCGCGAAGCGCCGCCCGGCCTGAGCGAGGCGCTCAGCGTTCCATCAGCACCGGGCTCACGCTTCCGCCGTTCGCCGGTCGCCAGCGCATGAGCGCGCGGTCGACGGAGACGCGCCCGCCGCCCTCGAGCAGGCAGACGATGCCGAGCGCGATCGCGAGCAGGTGATACTCGAAGCCTTCACCCGCCTGTAGCCCGGACCAGTTCATGAAGAAGCCGTTCGGCAGGTGGACGATGCCGATCGCTCCGAGCATCACGGCGATGACCGCGACCGCGGAAACTCGCGTGAGCACACCGAGGATGAGCCCGATCGAGCCGGCGAGCTCGGCGAAGATCGCCAGGAACGCGAGCGGCCCGGGGATGTGCATCGTCGTCCTGAACGCCTCGTAGGCGCCCGAGAAGCCCGGGCCTCCGAACCAGCCCAGCGTCTTCTGGAGCGCGTGGGGGAGGATCACGAGCCCGAGCGAGAGGCGCGCGATCGCCGGAGCGACCCGGCTGTCGGTCGCGACGAGACGTTGGAGGAGCGAGTGACCCGGCTCGAGCATGTCGGCTCTCGCGCGACCGATCACGTCGTCCGTGTCCGTGGGTTGTCTCAGGTCCGTATTCGTCGTGGTGCTCATCGTGAAGCCCTTCCGTCGCGTCCGCTTCGCCGGGCGCTCTTCGACTCGGAAAGGATGCAAATACAATGCGGGCCGAAGGCCCACCTCTGCGGGTGGCGCGAGCCCCAAGTTCACGTCGCGTGCCGCGCGCAGTGAGCCGAGCGCTTCTCTCGTGGGCGGGACGGAGCCGCATTTCCCAGGCATTTCCGAGCGTCGCGGAGCTCGCGCGGCTCGGCGTGCTTCGCGGCTTTACGAGACGCGAGGAGGCGGGTCTCATGGGGATCGTGACCGCTCCGATCTTCGGCTTCAACGCAGCCCGCTCCTCGATCGTGGAGGAGGTCGTTCATCGCGTCACGGCTCAGACGCGTGATCCGCTCCTCGCTCTCAACGAGGCCGCTTACCTCGAGACGAAGCGCCTCCAGAGCTCGGGGCATCCGGACCTCGCGGAGTGGCGTTCGCTCGCGGCGCAGCTCGGGCGGATGACCGACTCGGAGCTGCGCGAACGGCTGAAGCATTACGCCGAGCGCTACGCGTGGGACGTCGCGGGCAACTTCGATCGGCGCGTCTACAAGGTCGCGTCCCGCGTGACGGCGCCGCTCCTCGGCGCGCTCCTCTCTCCCCGCGCGACGCTTCGCAACCTTCCGGCGTCGTTCGATCTGACGGCGCTCGACAGCCGGATCCTCGTCCAGGGGCCGCGCGAGCACATCCGGCGCCTCTCCGAGATCGGTACGGTCGTCTACGTCCCGACGCACCTGTCGAACCTCGACTCCGTCGTATTCGGGTTCGCGATCGAGCGCGCAGGGCTTCCGCCCGCGGTCTACGGTGCCGGCAAGAACCTCTTCACCAATCCGGTCCTCAGCTACTTCATGCACAACCTCGGCGCCTATCGCGTCGACCGTCGGCTGAGGCACTCGCTGTACAAGGACGTGCTCAAGACGTACTCGTCGGTGCTGATCGAGCGCGGCTATCACTCGCTCTTCTTCCCGGGCGGCACGCGCTCCCGCTCCGGAGGAGTCGAGCGGAGGCTCAAGCTCGGCCTCGCCGGTACCGGTATCGAGGCCTTCGTGCGGAGCACGGTGCGCGGCAAAAAGCAGCCCGTCTTCTTCGTCCCGGCGACGATCAATTACCTCCTCACGCTCGAGGCAGAGACGCTGATCGACGACTTCCTCCAGGAGGAGGGCAAGCATCGCTACATCATCGAGGACGACGAATCGACGCGCTTCGCCCGCGTCGCCTCGTTCTCGAATAAGCTCCTCGGTCTCGATGGCGCGTGCGTCATCCGTTACTCGCGTCCTCTCGATTGCTTCGGAAACCAGGTCGACGACGAGGGCATCAGCCACGACGCGCGCGACCGGGCGGTGGCCGCCGAGCGCTACGTCATCGGGCGCGAGAACAAGCCCGTCCTCGATCCGGCGCGCGACGCGGAGTACACGCGCGAGCTCGGTGAGCGCATCGTCGAGGCCTTCAAGCGCGACACCGTCGTGCTGGCGACGCATGCCGTGGCGGCGTGCGCGTTCGAGCGGCTCCGTCGGGCGGTCGGCAAGGCGGACCTCTTCACCGTCCTCCGGCACCGGAACGACATCTCGATCCCCAAGGCCGAGCTTGCGGAGGACGTCGACGTCATCGTCGAACGCCTGACCGCGATGGAGGCGCGCGGAGAGATCGTCGTGTCCCCGACGATGAAGGGGAAGCGCGGCGACGCCATCGTCGAGGACGCCCTCCGAGCCTTCGCGGGCTACCACACGAACGAGGTGCTCGCGCCGCGCGGCAACGAGCTCGTGCTCCGCGACACGCGGCTCCTGTTCTATTATCAGAACCGTCTTGCGGCTCACGGCCTCGCTTTCGATGCGATCGCGCCGCCCGGCACGCGTCCCGCCCATCTCCGCGCTCGGGCGCCGCAGGTTCAGGTCGCAGCGGCGTCGACCTCCGGATCCGAACGAAATCCAGGCCCGGCGCAGGTTGGCGCGGTGGAAGCGAGTCGTTAGGTTCTCTGCCCCGGCCGGCCAGTTCCGGCGCTCTTCGCCCTCTTCAACACGGGTCTGGCGCCCCTACCGGCCCGTGCGCTAAGGTGCCCCCGTTTTTCCAGGGCCATTTTGCCCACGCCTTTCGTCATGACCGATCCCCAGACCCCCGATCCCAACACCCCTCCCGCCGCGGAGGCTCCGTCGCCGCAGGCACCGGCTCGAGCGCACGATGTTGCGCCGCCGGTCGAGGCGTCTTCACACACCGCTTCCATCGAACAGTCGAAGGAGGCTGGAGCAGAGGCGCACGTCGATGCGCCGGCGGGATCCGCTGGTGGCGACGATGAGGGCGGAGACGAAAGTGACGCCGACGCCGATGGCGCCGAGGCCGCCGAAGGCGGTGCGCCCGAGGCCACGGCCGATGGCGCTCCGAAGAAGCGTCGTCGCCGGCGGCGGAAGAAGAAGGGCCCGCAGGCCGAAGGTCAGACCGCCGAAGGTGCGCCCGCGACCGATGGCGCAGCTGCGCCCGAAGGTGGCGAACCGCGACCGCCCCGTGAGCCGCGTCAGCCGAAGCCGAAGCGCGAGCGTGTCGAGCGCGAGCGTCCGGCGTTCAACGTCGGCGACGTCGTCTTCGGAAAGGTGATCGAGTTCACCGAGGACGCGCTCTTCGTCGACCTCTCGGGCAAGGCGAAGGCGATCTTCGACCTCCGCGAGCTCCTCATCACCGAGGATGACGTCGAGGAGTACACGAAGGCCGACAAGAAGGAGGCCGACGAGCTCGCGGCCGCCCGCTCCAACGGTGCGTCCGCCGAGGGCGCATCCGAGGCATCCGAGGCATCCGAGGAGGCCGCGACGGCGGAAGAGGCTTCCGCCGAGGCCGACGCTGCCCCTGCCAATGCGGAGGAGACCCCGTCCGCTCCGCAGGAGCCCGTTACGGTAGCGGCCACGCCGGCCGAGACGAAGGGTGAGAGCGAAGCAGGTGCGCCCGCCGAAGCAGGCGCGCCCGTCGAAGGCACCGAGGCCGCGCCCGCCGACGACGCGAGCAAGGTCGAGGACAAGACCCCGCAGCTCCCGAACGTCATTCTGGAGCCGGGCGCTTCGTTCGTCGGCCTCGTCCACAACGACGGCGGCCGCGGCGGCCTCGTCGTCCTCACGCACCATCCGAAGCGCGTGCAGAAGGCGAAGCCCGTCGTCGCCGAGGCCTCGCGTTCGGGCGCCCTGATCTTCGGGCTCGTCACCGGCACCATCAAGGGCGGTGTCGAGGTCGACGTCGACGGCCTCCGCGCGTTCGCGCCGGCCTCGCACGTCGAGCTTCGTCCGGGCTCGGACCTCTCGCATCTCGTCGGCAAGCGATTGCCGTTCGCGGTCACCCAGTACGCGAAGCGCGGGCGCGACGTCGTCCTCTCGCGCCGCGCGATGCTCGAGACCGAGGCGAAGGAGAAGCGCGAGGAAGCGCTCAAGAACATCCCGATGGGCGGCGTCGTCGACGGCGTCGTTCGGACGGTGGTTCCCTTCGGAGCCTTCGTCGACGTCGGCGGTGTCGAGGGTCTCGTCCCGCTCAGCGAGATGAGCCACAACCGCGCCGATCAGCCGAAGGACGTCTTCAAGATCGGCGAGACGGTGAAGGTGAAGATCCTTCGCCTCGACGAGCGCGGGAAGCTCTGGCTCTCGCGCAAGGCGGCGATCGAAGATCCCTGGAGCCAGGTCGCGCAGAAGTACGCGCAGGGCACGCGGCACACCGGCAAGGTGGCGCGCCTCCAGCCGTTCGGCGCGTTCATCGAGCTCGAGTCCGGCATCGACGGCCTCATCCACAGCGCCGATCTCTCGGTGAAGCGGATCGAGCACCCCGAAGAGGTGGTGAAGGTCGGTGACGAGATCGAGGTCGTGGTCGCGAGCGTCGATTCGCGCCAGCACCGCATCGCGCTCCACCCCGCTCCGACGGGAGAGGCCGCGAACGAGGAGCCGCAGCGGATCCAGCTCCACAAGGTCGTGAAGGTCGTCGTCGTGGCCGTGGAGTCGGGCGGCCTCGCCGTCCGCGTCCTCGGCGCGACGGGCCGTCATGCCCGCGGCTTCATCAGCGCCGCCGCCACGGGCACGCCCCGCGGCACGGAGCTCAGGAAGCTCTTCCCGGTCGGCAAGCAGCTCGACGTCAAGATCACCGAGCACGATCCTCGCCGCGGCGAGCTGAAGCTCTCGATCAAGGCGCTCAACGAGGATAACGAGCGCAACGCCTACCAGCAGTACCGCGCGCAGGTGAAGCGCGAGGCGAAGTTCGGCACGTTCGCCGATCTCCTGGCGAAGCGGAACACGACCCCGAGCAAGTGACGCGCAGCGCGTGTCCTCCCGTTCGCCGGGAGGACGCGGCGCGGTGCGATTCACGAGCGAGATTGACCGGCGGCGACGCTCAGCGTTCGTTGCCGGTCGCGTTTTGTGGAGTCGTCAGCGCGTGCTCGGTTTGGCAGGGGCGGGCTCGTCTGAATCGAGTGAGCTCGAGCATTCGGCGGTACGAGCGCAAGAAATCCGCTGGATGGCCTTGGAGGGGGCGCGGTAAGTTCCGTGTCTCATGGCGGCGCGCGGGCTTTGGATGGCGCTCGCTGCGTGGCTACTCGTCCTCGTGACGACATCGATCGCACGAGCCGAGTCGATGGTCTGCGTCGTCCGAGTCGATCGCCCGGTCGCCGACGCGGTGCTCGAGCGGGTCCGCGGGCAAACGAGCGACCTGCCACTGACGATCGTACGCGTGCCCGAGCCGATCGAGCCGGACGCCGAGGCGGCGCAGGCCCGCGCAGACGTCGTCGCCCGTTCCTACGGCGCGCGCGCGGTCGTCTGGTTCGTGGTCGCCGCTCGCGGGGACATCACGATCTTCGTTACGGACCCGCGGGCACGCCGGTTGTTCGTTCACCGTGTCGATCAGGGGGCAGGGTCGCCGTCCGCGATGCTCGAGACGTCGAGCCTGCTCGTGAGGGACGTCTTGCAGTCGCTCCTCGCCGGCGAGCCCATCGGTCGCCCGATCGAGGGCCCGGCGGTCGATGAGCCCGAGGCATCCCCCGCTCGTGATGCGCCGGCGCCGCTCGATGCGCCCGTCGTGACGCGCACGCCGGCGGCGCCCAAGGCGCCCGTCGAGGCAGTCGCTCGCGAGCCGCACGCCGCGTGGACACCGTTCACCGCGGTCGGCGCCCGGGCCGTGGTCGCTCACGCGACGCCGTCCGCCGCCGTGAGCCATCGTCTTGGGCTCGCGCGCGGTACCTTCGAGGGCGGTGCTGCGCTGACGCTCGGAGTCACCGACGTGCGTCGCGATTCGGTCGGCTCGCTCCTCATCCGCCGCCATACCTTCGGCGTGTTTGCCGGGGGCCGCTGGCAGCTCGGGGAGCAGGTGACCGCGACGTTCGACGTTCATGCGGGCGTCGCGCTCTTCCTCCGCTCCACACGGCCGCGTGTCGCGCGCCTCGTGGCGAGCGCGTCGCAGGTCAACGTCCACGGTTACGTCGGTCCGGAGGCACGTATCGCGTGGGCGCCTCATCGCTCGTGGCCGCGCGTGGCCATCGGCGTCGGCGCGGACTTCGTCTTCTTCCCTCCGGCGTTCAGCTACGAGGGCCCGGGTGGGCGTGACGTCCGAGAGCTCGCGCTCTGGCCGCTTCAACCGTATCTCAGCGCTTCGCTGGACTTCGGCCCGGCCTGGTAGGCGCCGGCGTGCGCGGCTACGGCTGTGCTCGGCGTGAAATCGTACGGCGACGATGACCCGATTTGCGTCGCGCCGATCCTTGTATGAACGTGGGCAACGTTGCCTTGACGTCACCGACTCGGATCGAGCTCGCGTCCGCCGAGCGGCCGCAGGGGCGGATCGAAGCGGCGGCGCGCGGCGATCGTGCGGCGGCCCAGGAGCTCGCCCTGGAGCTGCTGCCCAGGGTTCGCAACCTCGTCCGTTACCTCACGCGAAGCAGCGACATCGACGACGTCACTCAAGAGGCGCTCGTCACCGTCCTCCACAGTCTTCCGAGCTATCGCCCGACGGGCTCGTTCCAGGCGTGGGTCGATCGCGTCGTCGTTCGCGCGACGTTCGCCCAGCTTCGCCGGCAGCGGCGCCGTGCCCGGCACGAGTCCCCTCAGGTCGAAGAAGACGTGGCGGCGCCCCACGACGTCGCCGGCGCCTACGCGACGCGCACACGCATCGCTGCTGCCCTCGACGCGCTGCCGGTCGAGCAGAGGTTCACCGTCGTTCTCCACCACGTGCTCGGCATGAGCGCCGCCGAGGTCGCCGAAGAGATGGACGTGCCGCTCGAGACGGCCCGAAGCCGCCTGCGTCTGGGAATGCAGCATCTGCGTCGCCAGATGGACGCGAAAGAGGGAGACTCGCGATGAAGCCGGAATGGCTCGACGCCTTCGAGCTGGACAGTGAAGCGGGGCCCGCGTCGCCTCTCGCCACCGACGAGGCCAAAGCGCTCGCGTCGAAGATCGTCGATCGGGCGCTCCCGACCGCCGGCACGGGGCTGGCGCTTCGGAGCTCGCGATCGCTCTTCGCGATCGCCGGCGTGGGCGGCGCGCTGGCCGTCCTCGGCCTGGCCTACAGCGTGCGATCGAGCGAGTGTGTGGACGGCACGTGTGCCGGTCCGACGATCGCCGCTGCACCTGCGAGCTCCATCATCGCCACGCCCGAGCAGCCGGCGATCGACTCGGCGCCGACCGCGCCGGCGACGATCGACTCCGTGTCGGTCGACGCCCTGCCGAACGCCGTGGCGCCGTCGCCGTCTACCGCACCCGCTCCGGCGAAGGTGAGCGATCCGAGCGCCCGCCCGCGAGAGACGGCCTCCGACCTCCTGGCGGAGGCCAATCGTGCCCGCGGGCAACGCGAATGGGCGCGTGCTGCGGCGCTCTACGAACGTGTCATGGGCTCGCAGGTCGACGAGTCGTATGCAGCGACCGTCGCCCTCGCATCGCTTCGCCTCGAGCACCTCGGGGATCCGCGAGGCGCGTTGGCACTCTACGAGCGCGCGCTGTCGAGCCGGCCCGGTGGTGCGCTGTCCGTCCAGGCGCAGGCCGGCGCCGCGCGATGCCGTCGGGTGCTCGGCGAGGAAAAGCATTCAGAGCCGTAAGGCGGCCGAGCGAGCCGCGCGGTCATCAGTGTTCTTCAGGAGACTGTTTCGATGAAAGCTCGAGCATTGGTGGCTTGCGCGCTCGCAGTGGCGTGGGCCGCGGCAGCGGGATGTACCAGCACGCGGGACGTCGTCGGGCGCGTGGACGTGAACGACCCTCCGCCGTCCTTCACGAACGAGGACGCCGCGGTAGTCGTTCCGGAAGAAGCGGGGCTCATCGAGTATTGCCCCTCGAACAAGTGCCCCAAGGGATTCACGACGTGCGAAAACTCGCGTTTCCCGTGCGACGTCGACCTGCTGCGGGACAGGAAAAACTGCGGCGAGTGCGGTCACGCGTGTCCGACCATTCGCGCAAGAACGTACGAATGCATCGAAGGGCGCTGCGTCCTGCAATGTAGCTCCAAGCCGCGACTGTTCGACTGTGACGGCTTCGACGAAAACGGCTGCGAAACCGCTCCCGGCAGCAACGACAATTGCAATGCGTGCGGAGACAAATGTCCGGATCCGGCCAAGCCTTGCGTCCCCCGCAACGTTCAGACGCAGGAATTCGGATGTGGATGCGTGGGCGACACGATCTACTGCAGCGGAGAGTGCGTCGACCCCAAGAAAAACGACCAGAACTGCGGAACATGCGGCAACGTCTGCAACAGCGATGACGCTGGCGATGGCGGTCCTCCGCCTGCGAACGGATATTTCGGCTGCGTCGACGCTCAGTGTGGGCGCGCCAAATGCAACCACGGATATGCTGATTGCGACGGCGATCCATCCAACGGATGTGAAGCTGCCCTCGATACGAAGGACAATTGCGCCGCCTGCGGCAACAAATGCGGCGCGGGACAAGAATGCAAGTTCGACATCGTCAAAGACCGCTACGCCTGCGCATGCCCCGAGGGCCAAACGTGGTGTGACACGTTGTGCTTCGGCGAGTCGTGCCAGGGCCAGTGCGTCGATCTGTCTTCGAACATGGGCTCCTGCGGGGTCTGCGGTGTCAGCTGTGCCATCGAGAGAGAATTCGCCAACTCGAAGAACATCGATGCCGTCTGTTCGTCTGGCGTATGCACGCACGCCTGCCGCCAGGGCGCGGCTGACTGCAACGGCAACCTCGCGGACGGTTGCGAAGTAAACACCGACAGTGATCCGCGAAACTGCGGCGCTTGCGGGAGGGCGTGCGATGCGGTCGCCGGCCAAGCGTGTGTCGGCGGTCGGTGCGTCGTCGAGCCTTGTGAGCAAACCGCGCCCGACGGAGGAGAGACGCGATGAACCGATGGCTGATATGCCTCGTCGGCGTTACGGCGTGCGCATCGACGGAGGTGCTGCCGAGCGAGGGCCCCTCGGACGAGCCGTCGTTCGTGCCGGACTCGCGCGATGACGGGGGCGCAGACGGCGCGCCGCGCGAAGCCGCGGGCCCATGTGCCGATTGCGAGTACTTTCCAGACGAGTGCACTCCCGATGCACTCTGTTCGAACGGTCCGTTCGACCCCGGCACGGCCGGCGGGAGCATCGATCCGGTGAGGCAGATCATGGTGATCCGAGGGCGCTCCGCCAGCGATGTCTGGGCTGCGGGCGCGCTCGGGGCGCTCGTGCACTTCGACGGCACGTCATGGAGACGCCTCGAGCCGGGAAGCGGAGAGACACTGCGGGCTCTGTGGCTGCGCGACTCCGAAGAGGTATCGCTTGCCTCTCTGACGCGCATCTATGCACGCGGTCTCCACGTCGACGGTGGCGCCCCGCCCTCCTCGGACGGCTGGACCTTCCACAAGGCAACGCCGCCACCCGAGTACGAGTTCTCGATTCAGTTTTACATTCACCTCAGATCGGGATGGGGAGCTCCCGGCGCAGCGTCGTTCTGGTTGGCGGCCTACGATGGACAACAGGATGCCGGCCTTTGGCGATTGCGCCTGTCGCCTTCGTCGACGTTCGAGCTCGGTCCCGGGATAGCGTCGGACGTCTGCGCCACCCTCCGGTGCGGTCAGATGGCGAGCATCCACGGAGCCTCGGCGAACGACCTGTGGGCGGTGGGGATGGCAGGCGAGGCGGTTCGCATCACGAACGCCGAGAGCGACACCCCGAGCACGAAAGCATTCGACACGCAGACGTGGAACGCGCTCACCGGCGTCTGGGCCGCCTCCGCGTCCGAAGCGTGGGCCGTCGGCGTCGCGGGGACCGTCCGGCACTACACCGGCGACCCGGACCTCTGGGACGTCGTTTCGGACGTCCCGACGAACGAAGCACTCAACGCAGTATGGGGATCGTCGGCCTCCGACGTCTGGGCAGTCGGGAACGCCGGCGTCGTCCTGCACTACGACGGCACGAGCTGGTCGCGCGTGAAGATCGCGGGGCTCCGAGGGAACCGCCCGAAACTCAATACCGTGTGGGTCGCTTCGCCAGGGCACGTCTGGGTCGGTGGGGAAGGAGTGCTTCTTTCCCTCGGAGGAAAGCCATGAGAAGCGCACATGTCCTCGCATGCACCTGGGTCTCCCTGGCCTGCGCGTCCGCGTTCTTGGCGTGTGCCGCGTCGGGAGACGAAACGAACCCGGTCCGCGAACCCGAGTCGGATGGCGGACAGACCGCGGTCCCGGACGGCGGAGCTCCCGAAAGGGACGCAGAGACCGAGGGCGCCGCCCCGGAATCGACGTGCAGCAACGCGGGCTGGTGCGTGACCGCACTGCCCGATCCGGACCTCGTCATGAGGGATATCTGGCCGGTCGGCGAGCGCGCCTTCGCTATCGCCGAGAGCTCGACGCTCGGCGTCAAGGTCCTCGAATGGAACGAGAGCGAGCAAACGTGGGCGTACATCGATGACGGCTCGCAACATGAATTCACGAGCGTCTCCTACGTCGGCAAGGTTTGGGCACCGAACGAGGATGAGGTTTATTACGGAGTAGCGCCTGGCTACATCTTCCACGGCTCGCGTCCGATCGCGCCCGCGACGACGTGGTCGTGGACGCGACATGAGCTCGAAGATCGTAGCCACCCCGACCGCGGTGTAAATCTCGAGGATGGATATCCATACGATCGATCTCCATATGATCGATCGCCATTTCGCGCACCGGCGCTCGGAGTGTGGGGGACGAGCGCGAACGACGTCTACGCCTGGTTCACCAACTCGATCTACCACTGGAAGAGCGTCGACGGCGGCGCGCCGGGGTGGGTCTTGGAGTACGTCGCAAACGATCCGGCAGCGCCGGACGGGAGGCACGACTTCGACGAGCACCTTTACTTCACGGGAGCGGCGGGAACGAACCCTGACGACGTCTGGTTCACCGGGGCGAGGGCCCGGAGCAGTTATGGGTGCGCACTCGTCGTCCGGAAAACCGGGGGAGAGTATCGACGCATCGCGGACGGCGTGCTGAGCAAGGATACCTTGTCCTGCACCGAGCGAGCCGGAGCCATCTTTCTGGGCGAGCGCGGATGGCTCGCCGACATCCAGGCAGTGGCGCCGGGGCAGTTCATCGGGCTCAAAGGAGGCATCGACGCCATCAGGATATCGGTCGACGGTGATGGCTATTCGGTCGACATCTCGAACTTGGACTCTTCGCTGACGTTTCTGGGCCCCGTGACCTCGCTGTGGGCCACCGGGCGAGATGCGTGGCTCAGCGGACGGGGCGGCTTCGTCCTTCGCGGGAACGACGTCTGGGATGGCGGAAGCTACTCGCTTTCGCGAGTGTCGCAGCCTAGTGGGCCGCTCGATCGACGCCTTTACAAAATTCGTGGCACGTCCAACTCCAATATCTGGGCGATCGGTGAAGGTTATGCGCTTCATAAAACGACTCCTTGATGGGCATTCCTTCTTTGCGCTTGCTGTCGTCGGTTGTTTGGCGACAATCGGCGCGGGCGCGAGCTGTTCGAATGAGGACGGCACCGCACGAGGCGCGCCCTCCGATGGCGGCGCGGACACGTCTGTGACGACGGACGACGCTTCGCACCCCGAAGATGCAGGGCCGGCCGACGCGACGTCACGTCCGTGGTTCGACGGCGGACCTCTCCCGATCGACTGCGCGACTCCTCCGTGCGCCCGGTCGCTCGTGACGACCCTCGGGGCCGACGAGTCGCTCGTTAGCTCTGGCACGGTCGATCGTGGCGAGGGTTTCTGTGCGCTGCTCGACGACGGCACGGTCGCATGCTGGGGCGCGAACCAGGCCGGCCAGCTCGGGCGGGGGGAGGACGCGGGGAGCGCGGACGACGCGACTCCCGCACTCGTCCGCGGTCTTTCGGACGTCGTGCAGCTCGATCACACGTGCGCTCTCGACAAGAGCGGAGCCGTCTGGTGTTGGGGACCGAATCTTCCCGGCGACGCGGGCACCGCGAGTCACCAACGCGCGCCGGTGAAGATGTCGATCCCTCCCGCGAAACGCGTGGGCATGGGAACGGAGACCGGATGTGCCGTCGTCGAGGACGGCGTCTTCTGCTGGGGAAAGAACAAGGCCGCTCAGATTGCGCCGCTCGACGAGCTCTCTGCGGGGAAGATCGTGCCTCCTCGCTCGGTCCCGGTCCCTGCGGGCGCGCCGATCCGCGATATCCACGTGGGCGTGGCCTCGTTCGCCCTCCGCACGGACGGCACGACCTTGAGCTGGGGAGCGAATCCTCCGCTCGCGCGTGTGTCGTCGCGCTTCCCCGAGCCACGGCCGCGCCCGATCGTGTTGGAGCACGTCTCATCGCTGGATGTCGCCGGCGACAACGCATGTGCGACTGCCGGTGGGACGGGCTACTGCTGGGGCGCCGTCGCTTCATCGAATCCCAAGCATCCGAACCTCGACCGCGCGCTCCCCGAGCCGGTCGTCACCCCTGAGCCGCTCGTCCAGATCGCCACGACGCGCACCGTCGGCACCGGGGACACCATCGAGCGACACCAGCGATGGTGCGCGGTCGCGGCGTCGGGTGCCGTCTACTGCTGGGGGAACAACGCGAGTGGCCAGGCCGGCGACGGAACGACGGACTACGCGCCCGCGGCCGTGAAGGTCCGGGGGCTTCCCGCTCCCGCCGCCCAGGTGAGGACGACGCCGAACAGCACGTGTGCCCTTTTGACGAGCGGCAAAGTGTATTGCTGGGGAACGAACTTTTACGGACAGCTCGGCAACGGAAAGCTCCGGATACCGAGTTTCGTTCCGCAGGAAGTGGTGATGCCATGACGCGTGTGCGTCTCTCGCTCGGAGCGGTGGCGGCGATTCTCGGCCCGACCATCTCGGCGGCGTTTCTGGGCGCCTGCGGCAACGATCGAGGCGGGTTCGTCCGCCGCGAGCAAACCTTCGTGGTGGATGCCGGGGCGGACGCGCCGAGCTGCCTGTTCCAGTGCTCGCTCGACGGCCGCTCGGTCATCGACACCTGTACCGGCAGTGTGGTCGAGATGTGCCGACCCGAGCTCGCATGCGGCGCCGGACTGTGTCAGGAGCCCTGCGCCGCCGCCGCCGCCGACAAGAGCTCGAACGGCTGCGAATTCTATCTCCAGGCTCCGCCGGCGGCTGCAGCGCTCACCGCTCCGTCTTGCTACGCCGCGTACATCGTGAATCCGTCGACCCAGCCGATCGAGGTCTCGCTCGAGCTCGACGGGAAAGAGATCGACATCTCGAAGTCGATCTTCCGCTTGAATCCGGGCGACGCGTCGTTGACGCCGCACGTCGGGCCCATCCCCCCGAACGAGAGCGTGTCGCTGTTCCTGTCGGATGGCGATCCGACGGTTCCACTCCCATCGTGGGAGGCGACGTTCGTGCCCTGCCCCGAGGGCGCCGTCGCCACCACGATCGTCCGTGGCATCCTCAGCGGGACGGCGCGCGGCTCCGCGTTTCACCTGAAGACGACCGTGCCGGCGGCCGTCTCCACGATTTATCCGTTCGGCGGAGCCAAGAGCTTTCAGCCCACGGCCACGCTCGTCCTGCCCGTCGCGAGCTGGGCGAAGCAGCACATTCTCGTCAACGGCTGGGGGCTCGGCGTCGGTGGTCCATCGGCGCAAATCCTCGCATCCGAGGACGACACCGAAGTGACGATCCTTCCGACCCTCGCCATTGTGGGAGGCAAGGACGTCGCGAGTAGTCCGGCACGCGTGCCGGCAACGTACCGCCTCGGCAAGGGGCAATTCTTGCAACTGGTCCAAGGCCAAGAGCTGACCGGGAGCATCGTCACTTCGAACAAGCCGACGTCGACGATCGGCGGAAACGCCTGCGCGAACATTCCGGCGAACCACTACTACGGCGACATCGTCGCTCAACAAATCCCGGCGTTCGAGCAATGGGGATCCGAATACGTCGGCGTCGGCTATCGCCCACGGCTCGGCAACGAGCACGAGGCCGTGCCGTATCGTATCGTCGCGGCGCGGGACGGGACGCGCCTCGACTACGATCCCGCAGTGCCGCCCGGCGCCCCGACGACCATGTCCGCCGGCGAGCTCGCGACGTTCTATTCGGGGACGGGCGACGCATTTGTCGTTCGGACGCAGGACGTCGACCATCCAATCTATCTATCCGCCCACATGACCGGAGGCGCAGGCACGGGGGAGGTCGGAGCGGGCTATGCGGGCCGGGGCGATCCAGAGTTCGTCAACGTCGTTCCCGCGGGGCAATATCTGAACGCCTACAGCTTCTATGCGGACCCGACCTACTCCGAGACGTCGCTCGTCGTCGTGCGCGCGAAGACCCGGGGCGAGTTCAAGGACGTCTGGCTCGAGTGCGCCGGCAACTTGACGGGGTGGAAGCCCATCGGCACGCGGGGCGAGTACGAGTTCGTCCGGGTCGACCTCTCTCGGAACAAGGGCCCGGGCGATACGTTCGGCACGAGCGTCTGCCATTACGGCCTTCAGCGCATGCGGAGCGAGGGGCCGTTCACGGCAACGATCTGGGGTTGGGACAGCTACGCGAGCTACGCGTACCCCGGTGGCATGGCCCAGCGGAAGCTCGTCGAGACGCCGCTCGACCCCATCCGCTGAGCTACTGCTGCACCACGCGGATCGTCTGCATCGAGGGATCGGCAGGGTCGGGAAGCACCATGCCGGCCTCGACACCCGTGCGTAGGTACTCGATGACGTTGCGGTTGATTCGCTCGCCCGGCAGGATCACCGGAATGCCCGGCGGATAGGGCGTGACCTGCTCGGCGGCGATCCGTCCGTCTGCCTCCTCCGTGGGGATGACCTCCGCCGGACCGAAGAACGCGTCGCGCGGGAGAAGCACCGACTCCAGCTCCATATCCGAGCTCGTGGAGAGCTCGACCCGCGACAGCCCAGGAATGCGCGGAGCCGCCG
>Ga0066256_1000718_pt1 | contig 66094 bp, 65 predicted proteins | sample ThiBio_1000_biof_FD_87107 | JGI IMG/M metagenome (GOLD analysis project Ga0066256, IMG submission 87107) | Wastewater bioreactor microbial communities from Cape Town, South Africa - Thiocy_expt_1000_biof (version 2) | ecosystem: Engineered > Bioreactor > Thiocyanate-remediating >... | reverse complement strand
GTCTGCGCCGGCCGGCCCCCCGCAGCAAAAAGGAAGGAATCCCGCACCCGCCACGAACCGGACCGTCACGGGCTGGCGGTCGGCGGCATCCGCTCGCCGGGCATGACCGCGTCGCTGGGGCGGGCGCAACTGGTCGCCCGTCTGATCCCCGGCAAAGACAGCGTGCCGCGGGATGCGCCGAAACCGCCGGTGATGCCGAACCTCGCCGAGCATCTGCCGCGCGACTGGTCGACGCCCGGCTATGGCGAAATCCTCTGCCATTGCGAAATGGTGACCGACCGGGAAGTCACCGCCGCGCTGGCCTCCTCGCCGCCGCCGCGCGATCTCGCCGGCCTCAAGCGCCGCACCCGCTGTGCCATGGGCCGCTGTCAGGGCTTCAATTGCCTCGGCCGCCTTTCGGAGCTTGCCGGCGACAGGCTGGCGGGATTGGGAGAGGCGCTATGAACGCGCCGGCCGCCTTCCTGCCGGTGGTCGAGACGCCGGCCGAAACCGCCGATGTGCTGATCGTCGGCGGCGGGCCGACGGGGCTGGCCGCCGCCGCCCGCCTGGCCGCGCTCGGCGTCGGCCGCGTCGTGCTTCTCGAACGGCAGACGGAGACCGGCGGCGTGCCGCGCCATTGCGGCCATTCACCCTTCGGCATGCGGGAATTTTCCCGGATCATGGGCGGTCGCGCCTATGGCCGCCGCCTGACCGAAACGGCGCTCGCCGCCGGCGCGCATATCCGGCTGCGCCATTCCGTGCTCGCCGTCGAGGCGGGGCCGTCGCTGCTGATCGCCTCGCCCGAAGGCGTCTATCGCTGCAGGGCGCGCGCCGTGCTCCTCGCCACCGGCGCGCGCGAAACCACCCGCGCCGGCCTGCTGGCCTCGGGAAGTCGCCCGAGCGGTATCATCAACACCGCCGCCTTGCAGGACATGGTCTATCTCCGGCACCGGCGACCGGTCAGGAACCCGGTCATCGTCGGCACGGAACTGGTCGCCATGTCGGCGATCCTGACCATGCGCGGCGCCGGCGGCACGGTCGCCGCCCTGATCGAAAGCGGCCCGAAACCCGTCGCGCGCCGGCCCTTCCGCTGGCTGCCGCCGCTGCTGCGCATCCCCGTCCATTGCGGCGTGGAGATCGCCGATATCATCGGCGCATCGCAGGTGGAGGGCGTCAAAATCCGCAATTTCACCGACGGCTCTGTCCGCGAGATTGCCTGCGACGGCGTGTTGTTCAGCGGCCGTTTCACGCCTGAAGCCGCCTTGCTGCGGCTTTCCGGCGGGCGGATCGCGCCCGGAACCGGCGGCCCCGAGATCGACGATCATGCCCGCACCAGCCTGCCCGGCGTCTATGCGGCCGGCAATGCCCTGCGCGGCGCCGAAACGGCCGGCTGGTGCTGGGCCGAGGGCCGGCGCGTCGCCAAGGTCATCGCCACCGACCTTGCCGGCGCGGCGGCGGACACGGGTGCCATCGCCGTCCATGCCGGTGAGGGGATCAAATATGTCTATCCGCAAAAACTAACCGCTGGCGGCCAAAAAAGCTTTTCGCATCTCGAACTGCGCCTGAGCGACTGGATCTGCGGCGAACTATCGGTGACGCAATCCGGCGTCTGCCTGTATAACACACGCATTTCAAGCGGCCCGGAGCGGCGCGTGCGCATCCCCCGCGCGCAACTGCCAATATCAGGCGATGCGCCGCTCGTTATTTCCGTGGGGAAAGGAAAAAGCTGATGCGCATTCTGGCCATCGATCAGGGCACCACCTCGACCCGCGCCATCCTGTTTGAGGACGGTCGGCACAGGCCGGTCGGCGCTCGCAAGCACCGGACCCGCCACCCCCAGCCCGGCCGGGTGGAGCAGGATGCCTCGGAACTGCTCGCCAATATCGCCGCACTGATTGAGGCCGCGGGCCACGTCGATGCCATCGCGCTCGACAATCAGGGCGAGAGCTGCCTCGCCTGGGATGCCCGCAGTGGCGAACCGCTGTCGCCGGTCGTCGTCTGGCAAGATGTGCGCACCGCCGAAGACCTTGCTCGGATGGCACAGACCGATGCGGCGGCGCTCAGTCGCGATCTCGCCGCCCTGCCGCTCGACCCCTATTTCTCCGCCTCCAAGCTCGGCTGGCTGCTGCGGGAAAACGAGGCGGTGAAACAGGCGGCGGGCAGGGGCCGGCTGCGGATGGGCACCACGGATGCCTTCTTCCGCGACCGTCTCGCCGGCACCTTCGCCACCGATTGCGCCACGGCCTCGCGCACCGGGCTAATGAATATCGAGACCGGGCAATGGGACAGCCGGCTTTGCGCCCTGTTCGGCGTGCCGCCGGAAAGCCTGCCGGAGATACGCACCAACATTGCCGGCTTCGGCGCCGTCGGCGGCGTCCCGGTCGCCGCCGCCATCGTCGATCAGCAGGCCGCCCTTTACGGCCATGGCGCGCGGGGAAACGGCGATGCGAAAATCACCTTCGGCACCGGCGCCTTCGCGCTCGCCGTCACCGGCGGCCCGCTGCATCGCGGAGCCCTCGACAAGGGGAGATTGCCGACGTTCGCCTGGAACCTCGGGAACGGCCCCGTCCATGCCAGCGACGGCGGCGTGCAGGATGCCGGCTCGGCGGTGGAATGGGCCTTGCGGGCCGGGCTGGCCGAGAAACTGGCGGATTTCGATGTCGTGCCGGACCGATCGGCCATCGCGCGCGGGCTGGTGTTCGCGCCGCTGTTTTCCGGTCTCGGCTGCCCGCATTGGGACAGGAGCGCCGCGCCCATCCTACTCGGCCTGCAACCGGATATGGGCAAGGCGGACATGCGCCAGGCGTTGCTGGAAGGTATCGCTTTCCTGACCGCCGACGTCATCGAGGCCATGGAAGACATCTGCCCGATGGGAGACACGCTTTCCATCGACGGCGGCCTGTCGAACAACCGCTATTTCGCGCAGTTCCTGGCGAATTGCCTCGGCAAGACGATCAGGGTCGACGGCTTTGCAGAGCGAACCGCCTTCGGCGCTGCTTCGCTCGCTGCACTGGCTCTTGGGCGAACATTAAGTCTTGAAACCGAACCGGCAACGCTGTTTCGACCGCAAGCCTTCACGCCGGACCTCCGCCACCGCTTCCAGGATGCCTTGCGGCGCGCGCAAAACTGGCGCTGACACTTCGGCAGGCGGTGGCGAGTGAGGCGAGCAGCCCCGGCCGGCGGCAACAGGATGAAGATTGATCCGAAAGATCCATTGCCTCTCCGGCGACAGCCAGGAAAATGTGCGACAAGCCCAATGTGAGGCTTTCGGTCTTGTTTCATGTCATTCCTCAAGGATGGCGTTTGGTCTGTTCGAAGCTGTCGATCATGACGGCTTCCAGACTGGGGCTATCCAGGTCGAAGCATCCGATCTGCCGCATCAGGCCAGAGAGTTCGTCGTTGAATATCTCCATCGCCCGGTCGACGCCGTCTTGTCCGAGGCCGGCGGCGCCGTAGAGGAAGGGCCGACCGGCGAAGACATAGTCGACCCCAAGGCACAGCAGCGCGAGGATATCCGATCCCCGGCGAACCCCGCCATCGAACATCACCGGAAAATCCGGTCCAACGTCCGCTCGGATCGCCGGCAGGCAATCGATGGACCGTGCCGCGCGATCGAACTGCCGACCGCCATGGTTGGAGACGATGATCGCGTCCGCTCCTTCCTCGCGCACAAGGCGCGCGTCCTCCGGATGCAGGATGCCCTTGACGACGAGCGCGCCCGGCCAGAGCTGGCGGAACCGCCGGAGGTGGTCCCAGGTCTGTAGCGCATAGCCGTGCCCGATCGAGAATTTCGCGACATCGAGCCCGGAAGAGCCCTTGGGCAGATAGGGCGCCCAGTTCTCCATCACCGGCAGGCCGCCCGTGCGAAGATAGCGCAGCGTCCAGCCCGGATGAAGCAGGCCGTCGAGGATGGTCCGTGCGGAGAGTTTTGGCGGAATGTCGATGCCGTTGCGGATGTCGCGCTCGCGCTTGGCCGCCACGGGAATGTCCACCGTGATCACCAGCGCGCCGCAGCCGCAAGCCTCGGCACGCCGGATCATGTCAGCGTTGATGGCGTCGTCGGCAGTCGTATAAAGCTGGTACCAGAGGTTCGCGCCGGCGATCTCGGCGGCGGCCTCCATCGAGGCGACGCTGACGCCGGACATGATATAGGGCACGTCATGTCGCTTCGCCGTCCGCGCGAAGAACAGCTCCGCCTGCGGCCGGAACAGGCCCGCATAGCCCATCGGGGCAATCCCCAGCGGCCCGGAGAACGCGCGGTCGAGCACGCGCCTGGAAATCGAACAGGCGCTGACGTCACGCAGATAGCGCGGCAGGAAGCGGAAGCGCCGGAAGGTTTCGCTATTCTCGCGCAGGCCGCTTTCGTCGCCCGCCCCGCCGGCGATCCAGTCGTAGAGCATCCTTGGGAGATAGCGTCTGGCCGAACGCTCCAGGTCGTCGGTATTCACGATCTTGTCGAGGGGCGGCTTGAACATCGTCTTCCAGTCGGGTTGGAAATCGGAGCCTTCATGGCTGTGACGGCAAGTCAGATGACCTTGCCGGGATTGAGGATGCCCTTCGGGTCGAGCGCATTCTTCAGCAGCCGCATGGTGGCGACCTCCGCCGCCGTCCGGGAATGGTGCAGATAGTCGCGCTTGGCGAGGCCGACGCCGTGTTCGGCTGAGATCGATCCGCCATAGTGGGAAATCAGTCCGTAGACCAGCCGGCGGACCTCGCTCTTGCCTTCCGGCGTGGGAAGGCCGGTCGTGACATGCAGGTTGCCGTCGCCAAGATGCCCGAGCACATGAAGGCCGAGATTATCGGGTGCGTCCTCGTTCAGGCAGCGCGCGACGTCATCGACGAAAGCCTCCATGCGGCCGAGCGGGAGCGACACATCGAAATCGATCATCGTCGTGAACAGGCGCATCTCGGCTTCGAAATCCTCGCGAATCTTCCACAGTTCCTGCCGCTGGCGCGAGGAAGATGCGATGACCGCATCGGCGACCAGCCCTTTCTCGATGGCCCGGCCGACGACGCTCTCGAAGAGTGCTGCGTCCACGTCGGCCTCGAAGCCTTCCGATTCGCACAGGACGTAATAGGGAAAGCGGCCTGTGATCGGCGAGCGCCCGTTCAGGAGCGCATCGACGTTGAAATGGAAGAACTCGGCCCACATGATCTCGAAGGAGGACAGCGTGCCGTGCAGATCGCGCCCCATCAGGCCGAGCGTTTCCGCGACCGCGTCAAAACTCCCGAAGGCGAGCAGGGCGGTGTTGACCGATTGTGGCGCGGGATGCAGCTTGAGCACGGCCCGCGTGATGACACCGAGCGTTCCCTCCGAGCCGATGAACAGATGCTTCAGGTCGTAGCCGGTATTGTCCTTGACGAAGGGCGTGAGATGGCTGAGCACGGTGCCGTCCGCCAGCACGCATTCGAGGCCGAGAACCTGGTCGCGCGCCACCCCGTAGCGCAGCGCCTGGAAGCCGCCGGCATTGGTGGAGAGCGCCCCGCCCAGCGTGGCGCTGCCCCTTGCCCCGAAATCGAGGCCGAAACGAAGGCCGTCGGCGACGCAGCGCTGCTGGATCGTCTCGACGATCGCGCCGGCGCCGACCTCGACGGTCATTGCCTGCCGGTCCGGCGCGTCGATGTCGTCGAGGCGGTCGAGCGAGATCAGCAGCGTTTCGGCCGTCGATTGCGTCGCGCTCACGAGATTGGTGCGCCCACCCTCGACGATGACGGCCTGACCTTGCGCATGGCAGAGCCCGAGCAGGGCGGAGAGTTCCTGCACGTCCGCCGGCCGTGCCAGTCCCAGCGCCTCGGTCGGCGCATGAATCCAGAAGTCCTGCGGTCGCTGGCGCAGCGCCGGCCCGTCCACGACGTTGCGCGCGCCCACGAGTTGCCTGATGTCATCGAGATCGACCATATGCTTACCTTTCCGCGATGACGGCCAGCTCGCTGACCAGGCTGCGCCCCGATGCCTGGACGAAGCCCGTGTCGGAACCGATGGTGAAGAGCGAATAACCCATATCGATCAGATCGTGAATGAGGGACGTGTTCGGCGCATCGATGGCCGCCAGCTTGCCCGCCCGCCGCGCCGCTTCGGCGACACGGCGCAACACCTTACGCAGTTCGCCATCGAACCGGCCGATCGGCAGCCCCAGCGAGCTGGCGAGATCGGCCGGACCGACGAACAGGACGTCGAACCCTTCCACGGCCAGGATCGCCTCCAGATTGGCAAGTCCCTTGACGCTTTCGAGCTGCAGGATCAGCGTCGTCGCGTCGTTGGCGCCCGCAAGATAGGCGTCGAAATCCTCGTAATAACCCGAGGCCCGCCAGGGGCCGATGCCACGCGCGCCCGCCGGTGCATAGCGGCAATGGGCAACGATCGACGCGGCTTCCTCAGCGGTTTCGATCATCGGCACCATGATGCCGGATACGCCCGCATCGAGCGCGGCCTTGATGTCACCGGCCGATTTCGACCGCGTGCGGAAGATCGTCGGCGCGCCGTGCAGTTCGGTTGCCGGCAGAAGGCCCCCGAGCGCGTTCACGTCGATTGGAGAATGCTCGCCGTCGAGGAGGAGGAAGCCGAACTGCGCCCGCGCCATCAGTTCGATGACGATGGGATGGGGAATTCCCACCCAAGCGCCGAAGACCGGCTTTTCGCTGCGAAGTCGCGCTTTCAGGCTTTTGCCCAGAGTAAGTGACATGATGCGTGCTCTTTTGCCGTCAGGTTTTGCGGAATGCAGTGTTGTCCCGGCTTTTCCCGGAAAGACGGGTGAAGACCCTGGTGATCACCACCGCCAAGACGATGTAGATCGCGCAGATGAGGAGAAGTGGCTCGTATGTCAGATAGGTTTGCTGGCGAACCTGTGCGGCCACCGAATAGACATCGACCACCGTGATCGTCGCCACCAGCGGCGTGGCCTTAAGCTGGAGGATCGTTTCTCCGGCCAGCGTCGGCATCGCCCGGCGGAAGGCCTGCGGCAGCCATATGCGCCGGAACGTCAGGAAGCCGGACATGCCATAGGCCCGCGCGGCGTCGAGCTGGCCCTTGGGCACGCCCTTGAAGGCGCCGCGGAAAACCTCGCCCTCATAGGCCGCGTAGGATAGTGTCAGCCCGAGCAATGCATAGGGCCACGCCTGCCTGAGGATCGGCCACAGTCCGGATTCGCGAATCCAGGGAAACTGTGGGAACAGCGATCCAAGGCCGTAATAGAGCAGCCAGAGCTGGAGCAGCAGCGGAGTTCCACGGATCACGGTGCAAAATGCGCGCGCCGGCAGCGCCAGCCATTTCGGGCCGACCACCTGCACGAGGCCGATGGGGATCGCCAGGAGCATGCCGAGCGAACTGGTGACGACCACCAGCAGCACCGTCATGCCCAGCCCGCGCACGAGAAGCGGATAATAATCGCCGAGCCAATCCCAGCGCATCCGCAGCGCGGCATAGATGGCGAGAACGGCGGCCGCCACGATGGGCGTCAGCGTGCCCGTATCCATGCGAAGGCGCCCGGCGGCGACTTTCTCGCGATGGACCATTCCATTTGATCCGCTAGACATGCGCCACGCCCTTCGTCGCCCAGGCTTCCAGCCGGCGGGAGAGGAGATTGGAGAGCATCGTCGCCAGCAGATACATGCCGCCGGCGGCGATGAAGAAGGTGAAATAAGCCTTCGTGGTGCCCGCCGCCTGACGGGTGACCTGTGTCAGCTCGCCGAAGCCGAGCACCGCGAGCAATGCCGTATCCTTCATCGCGATCAGCCAGAGGTTCGAGAGCCCCGGCAGGGCGAAGGGCAGCAGCGCCGGCAGCGTGACGCGCCGCAGCGTCAGCCACGGCGACATGCCGTAGGCATGGGCCGCTTCGATCTGGCCGTAGGGAATGGAAAGGATTGCGTCGCGGATGGCTTCGGCGGTGAGGCCCTTGGCCTCAACAGCCTGCACGCCTTACTGCGCTCCCGCCCATTTGAGATCGTCCTTCCCGGGGTGGCCGGCGGTGAGCCCGCCGTTGTTCAGATCGGCGCCGGCGAAATAGCCGTTGAGGATCAGCACCAGTCCCGGCACCGACCGCACGTTCGCCGTACAAAGGTCGAGGGCCTGCAGCGTCGCGCCGCCGCCACCGAGCTTGCCCAGCGCGCCGGCGACGCCGATGACCAGTCCGAGGGCAAAGGCGCCGAAGGCGATGGTCAGGGAGCGCATGAGTCCGACGAGCATGGCGCTCGCCCACCCTCCCGCCGTCAGCAGCTCGATGCTGGCGGCGGCGGGAGACCAGATCGTGTCGAACAGTTCGTTAATCGTCGTTCTCCAGCATCAGGCCCCAAGGCATCGAACCCCCGGCGCAGCTCTCAGTCGCCACCGTAGATGTCGAAGTCGAAATACTTCTTGGTGATGGCGTCGTAGGTTCCGTTCTTGCGGATCGCGGCAATCGCGGCGTTGATCTTCGCCTTGAGCGCGGCATCGTCCTTGCGCAGGCCGACGCCATAACCCTCGCCAAGCGTCGACGGATCGCGCTTGAGCACGCCCTTGGATTCGCAGCAGGCGCCGGATGGCGACTTGAGGAACTCGTTCATGGCGACCACGCCGTCGATGACGACGTCGATGCGGCCGGCGGCGAGATCCTGGTAGGCCTCGTCCTGGGTGTTGTAGCCGCGGATGTCGGAGGCGTGTGCGGCGAAGTTCTTTTCCGCATAGGCCTGCTGGCCGGTCGAGACCTGAACGCCGATGACCTTGCCGTCCATGCTCTCGGGCGTCGTGTCGATCGTGGCGGACTTGGCGGCCACGACCACGGTCGGCACCTCGTAATACTTGTCGGAGAAATCGATGACCTTGCGGCGTTCGTCGTTGATGCGCATCGAGTTCATGATCATGTCGATCTTGCCGCCGAGAAGGGCGGGAATGATCCCTTCCCATGCGACGGGAACGCGTTCGCAGTCGAGCTTGGCTTCGGCACAGACCGCATCGATCATCTCGACCTCCCAGCCCGTCCAGTTGCCGTTGGCATCCGCTACCCAGAACGGCGGATAAGGCTCCGGCGCAAAGCCGACACGGGTCTTTTCGGCATGGGCGGTTCCGGTCATCGCGAGCACGGCGCCCGCGATCATGCCCAGCATGATTTTCTTCATTCTACTCCCCTTTTTGTCTTGGAACGTTAGTTGAGATTGCCCAGAAAGCGTGCGAGCCGTTGGGAGGTGGGATTGCCGAAGACTTCCGCCGGCGCTCCCGCTTCCTCGACCCGGCCGCCATGGAGGAAAAGCACCTGGCTGGAGACCTCGCGCGCGAAGGACATTTCATGCGTGACAAGGATCATCGTCCTGCCTTCCTCCGCGAGCTCCCGGATGACCTTCAGCACCTCGCCGACCAGCTCGGGATCGAGCGCCGAGGTCGGCTCGTCGAACAGCATGGCGACCGGCTGGACCGCCAGCGCACGTGCGATGGCGCCGCGCTGTTGCTGCCCGCCCGACAGGAAGGCCGGATAGACGTCGCGCTTGTCGTAGAGACCGACGCGCTCCAGCAGCCGCAGCCCCTCATCGACCGCCTGCCGGCGCTCGACGCCGAGAACGTGGATCGGCGCCTCGATGACGTTTTCGATCAGCGTCATGTGGCTCCACAGGTTGAAGCTCTGGAACACCATCGCCAGCCGCGAGCGGATGCGGCGCATCTGCGCCTTCGAGGCCGGCTCCATGTTGCCATTGCCGTCAGGCCTGAAGGCGATCGCTTCGCCGTCGACGCGGATCTCGCCCCCGGTCGGATGCTCCAGACAGTTGAGACATCGCAGGAAAGTCGACTTGCCCGAGCCGCTGCCGCCGATCAGCGAGATGACATCGCCCTTGTTCGCCGTCAGGCTGACGTCGCGCAGGACCTCGAGATGGCCGAACGACTTGCGAATGCCTTCCGCATGAAGCATTTCCATCCCGCCACCTCCCTGGACAGCTGGCAATCTGCAAACAGAATTTGACTGTCAGCTATTGCTAGTGCAAAGAAGCGCCGCTGTGACTGGCAAAAAAACTCATATTTGGTTGAATTCAGCTCATGCGAGACATGCGCCGCTTCATCCCCTCGGGGAACCTGCTCTACGTATTCGACGCGGCCGCGCGCCTGGAAAGCTTCACAAAGGCCTCCGAGGAGCTGAACGTCACGCCGGCCGCCATCAGCCATGCCATCCGCCAGCTTGAAACCGGCCTCGGCGCATCGCTGTTTCATCGCAAACACCGGCAACTGCAACTGACGGATGACGGGGAAAAACTCTATCGATCGGTCGAAGCCGGGCTGGACCAGATCGAGCGTGCAGCGCTGGAGATCCATTCGACGGCGGCGTCGGACATCAAGGTCTATGCGTCCATCACAGTCGGCACCTACTGGCTTCTGCCGCGGATCTCTACCTATCCCGGCAACGACGCCCGTATCGAGATGCAGCTCTACAATTCCGACAAGAAGCTCGAATTGCCAGCCGATGGAGTATCGATGGCGATTACGAACGGGCGCGTGGATTGGCCTGGCTATGAGGTGCTGCCGTTCACCCGGGAGACGATGTTTCCCGTTTGCAGCCCCGACTATCTGGCGAAGCATGGACCGATATCATCGCTCGCGGCGCTTCTGGCGCACAACCTGCTTCATCTGGACAGTCACTATCACGAAGGCCATACGTGGCGGGAATTTCTGGCCCATTATGGCATCGACTACGCCGTTTCCAGCGGCGCCTCGACTTTCAACAACTACATTCTTGTCGTCCACGCCGTCCTGGCCGGGGCAGGGATCGGCCTCGGCTGGCAACATTCGGTTGGCGATCTCGTCGCCAGCGGCGCACTGGTGCGCCCGCTGGAAGAGTTTCAGACGACCGAGAACGATTTCCTGCTGGTTTACAGGAAAGGCCGGCCGCTCACGCCGAGGGCGTCGGCCGTCCTCGACTGGCTTCTGGAACTTGGCTGTGTCGAACGCGGTCCGCCTTCTCTTGGCGCATCCCTGCGGGCCTGAAGCGTTAGCTGGAGGAGACCATATCCGCGAGGCAGCGACCGAGTTCGCCATCCGGATCAGCCAGATCGAGGACCACGCTCATATGGTTGAGACCGGGCACCGAGAGGAGCCGGGATTGGTTGTTCTGATTGCTCAGCCGCGCCTGGAACTCCGACGCCTGCTCGTGGAACGGTGGCGTCTCGTCACCGCCAAAGGCTATGATGCGCTTGGGGCATGCTCGTTGCTGCGAGGTCAGAGGTGACCAGGCCTGTGCTTCGGTCGGTGTCATCCGGGCTTCATCCCGAAGGAAGCTGTCCGGTATTCCCGAGAGGTCATAGATGCCGCTGATCAGCAGGAGCCCTTTCAAATCGGGCAACCGCGGCGCTTCCGTTTCTGCCGGGCCGGTCGCCGCCAGGAATGAGGCGAGATGTGCGCCTGCCGAATGGCCGCTGACCGACAGCCGTGCCGGATCGGCGCCAAAATCGCGGGCATGCTGCTGGAGCCAGACGACCGACCGTCGCACCTGGCCGACCAGCACATCGAGACGCTCGCCCGGCATCAGATCGTATTCGACAAGGGCAGCGATACCGCCGGCGGCCAGAACCGGCGCGGCGACGAAACGATAGTTTTCCTTTTCGCCGGAGCGCCAGTATCCGCCGTGAACGAAGACATGCAGCGGCGCGCCGGCTCTGGGGCTCGCCGGGAGGATGACATCGAGGATTTCCCGGTGCCGCGAGCCGTAGCGAATATCCGCCAGCATGTCCGCGTTTGCCGAAAGCGCGCGGCTACGCGCCGCGAACTCGGCGGCAATCGCGTCGAAATCGGGCACGAAATCGCGAATCCGGTAAAGATCTTGTGAAGTCATCCTCTGGCTCCCTTCACGTCAGTATTCAACCGCGTAATATTTTGCTTCCATGAATTCAAGAATGCCGGTCACGCCGCCTTCGCGGCCGAGCCCGCTTTGCTTGACGCCGCCGAACGGCGCGGCCGGGTCGGACATCAGACCCCGATTGATGCCGAGCATACCGGTTTCGAGACGCTTGCCGACTCTGAGCGCCCGCTTCAGGTCGCCGGAATAGATGTAGGCCGCCAGGCCGTATTCGGTGTCGTTGGCAAGGCGAACCGCCTCGTCATCGGTTTCGAACCTGTAGACCGGCGCGACCGGGCCGAAGATCTCCTCACGGGCGATGGCGGCGTCGACCGGTACGTTTTCAAGCACCGTAGGGGGATAGAAATAGCCGTTCTCAGTCAATGGCTTGCCTCCGGTCGTGGCTCGAGCGCCGGCAGCCACCGCCTCGGAAACCAGCCGGTCGATCTTGCGCACGGCGTTGGTCGTGATCATCGGGCCGCATTGCGTGGCCGGATCGTAGCCGGGCCCGACCTTGAGCGCGGCCATGCGCGCCGTCAATCCCGCAACGAAGGCGTCGTGAATGCCGGCCTGCACATAGAAGCGATTGGCCGCCGTGCAGGCTTCCCCGGCATTGCGCATCTTGGCGATCATCGCCCCGTCGAGCGCCGCATCCAGATCCGCGTCGTCGAAGACGAGGAAGGGTGCGTTTCCGCCAAGCTCCATCGAGCAACTGACGACCGACCTGGCCGCTTCGGCCAGCAGGGTGCGGCCGACGCCGGTCGAGCCGGTGAAGGACAGCTTGCGCACGCGCGGATCGGCCAGCATGGCATTGGTGACGCCCGCAGCGTCCCTGGTGGTCAGAACGTTGACGACGCCGGCCGGAACACCGGCCTCTTCGCCAAGACGCGCCATGGCATAGGCCGTCAGCGGCGTCTCGGAAGCGGGCTTGAGGATCACCGTGCAGCCGGCGGCGAGCGCCGGGCCGATCTTGCGGGTGGCCATGGCGGCCGGGAAATTCCACGGGGTGATCAGCACGGCGATGCCGATCGGCTCGTGGTCGACAAGGATGTTGTGCGAACCCGATGGTGTGTGGCGGTATTCGCCCGGAATGCGCACCGCTTCCTCGGCATACCAGCGGAAGAATTCCGCCGCATAAGCCACCTCGCCGCGCGCATCGGGCAGCGCCTTGCCGTTTTCGAGCGAGATCAGCATGGCGAGCTCCTCGCGATGCTGCGTCATCAGTTCGTACCAGCGGCGCAGGATCTCTGCCCGCTGGCGGGCAGGGGTGGCGCGCCATCCGGCCGCGGCGGCCTGCGCCGCATCGACGGCGCGGAGAGCGTCGTCGATCGAGGCGTCTGCCACTTCTGCAAGCGTGCTTCCGGTCGAAGGGTCGAGAACCGGAATGCCGCCGCCGCTGTGCCAGGCGCCGCCGATATAGAGGCCGTGAGCGTGAAGGGCGGGATCGGCATAGCCGGAAACCTTGGCATGGAACGTCATGGGTTGTCCTTTCAGATCAGGTGAGGCTTGCGCGGTCTCCGCCATGAGCGGCGGCGACGAGATTGCGCATCTCCTGCGCGTTCAGCGGGCGGGGATTGTTCTGGATGAGGCGGGGGATGCCGCAGCTCTGCTCGGCCACCCCGTCGATCCGTTCTTCGGCAAGGCCGAGATCGCGCAGGGGCGCGGGAATGCCGATGCGCGCGAAGAGGGCGGCGAGGGCGGGGACGACCTCGCCGGGGCCTTTCAATCCGGCGGCGGCGGCGATCTGGGCCAGTTCCGGCTCGATGGCCGGTGCGTTCCACGTCATGACATAGGGCATGAGGCAGGCGACGCCGAGGCCATGGGCGGTGTGGGTGAGGGCGCCGACCGGATACTGGATGGCGTGGGCTGCGGCGGTGCCGGCGACCCCGAAGGCAAGGCCGGCGAGCGTCGCGCCGAGCATGACCTTTTCGCGTGCTGCCCGATCGGCGCCATCCTTGCAGGCGGCTTCGAGCCCCTGCCAGAGAAGTTCGATGGCGCTCAGCGCAAACTGGTCGGACAGCGCGTTCTTTCCGACGAAGACACGCTGCTGCGCAATGCCCGGTACGGGCTCGCGGCGGATGGCGGAAAAGGCCTCCAGGGCATGGGTCAGCGCATCTGCGCCGGCAATCGCCGTCAGCCCTGGCGGGCAGGAAAGCGTGAGTTCGGGATCGCAGATGGAAACCGTCGGGATGAGATAAGGGCTCGATATGCCGACTTTCAGGCTGCGCTCCGCGTCCGACAGAACGGCGACGGGCGTCACCTCCGATCCCGTTCCGGCGGTGGTGGGAATCGCGATCAGCGGCAGGACGGGTCCTGGAACGGTATGTTCGCCGTAATATTGCTGGGGCCGCCCTCCATGGGCGAGAAGAAGCGCGACGCACTTCGCCATGTCCAGGCAGGAGCCGCCGCCGATGCCGATGACGAGGTCCGGCTGGAAATTGCGGGCGTTGTCGGCGCTCGAAACCGCCGATTCGACGGGGACGTCCGGCAAGGTCGAGCTGTCCACCAGGACGGCAAGGTTTGCGGCTTCCAACTGGCCGACCAGCGCGCGCAAATCGGCGTCCGCGGCAAGGCGCGCGTCGGTGACGACCAGCGCGCGCTGCCCGAGCTTTGGGGCGACTGTCCCGAGCGCATGGCGTTGGCCGGCTCCGAAGAGCAGTTCGCGCGGCGCCCTCAATGTGCCGAATAGGTTCATTCCGTGTCTCCTCCAGTGATTCAGGCGGCCTCAAGGGCCATAAGCTGTTCGAAAAGCGGTTGCGGCAACGCGATCCCCTCCCGCATCGCGGCCGCGCGGCGGGCGCGCGCGCCATCGCCCGGGACGGCGACCGGCCGGCCCGGATCGAGCGGGCGCGACAGGCGCAGGCTGTCGAGATAGGACGCCAGCACGGAGATCGCGCCCATCCCCGAAGCGGGGTCGATCAGCACCAGTAGATCGCCCTTGTTGGCCGGCTGGGCGTCATCGAGCGTACCGCGCACCTTCGGCGACGTGTCCGAGCCAGCCAGTGCGGCAACGAGAAGCTCGATGGCGAGGCCAGGCCCATACCCCTTGGCGTCGCCGAATGGCGCGATGGCGCCGCGCTGAGCCGCCACCGGGTCGTCGGTCGGCCGTCCCTCGGCATCCACGGCCCAGCCGAATGGGATCGGCGCGCCGCGCAGCGCGTGATTGTTGATCTTGCCCATAGAGACCACGCTCGTCGCCAGATCGAGCACGAAGGGGTCGCCGCCGGTGGGAATGCCGATCGCCACCGGGTTGGTGCCGAGCATCGCCTCGGTGCCGCCGAAGGGATGAACGAGCGCCTCGCTCGTCGACATCACGAGCGCGATCAGGCCATCGCGCGCCGCCGCTTCGGCGTAATAGGCGAGCATGCCGATATGGTTTGTGTTGCGGATCGCCGCGAGGACAATTCCGGTCTGCGCAAGAGGCTGCTTCAGGAGGCGCAGGGCGTTCATCATGACCACCGGACCGAGCCCACGCTCGCCGTCCACAGTCATGAAGGATTGACGCGACCAGGTTTCTGCGCCCTGCGTTCGGGGGTTTGCCAAGCCTTTTTCGATGCGGGAGAGCAGGAGCGGAAGTCGCTGAAGGCCATGCGATGCCAGTCCGCGCAACTCGGCTTCCACAAGCAGATCCGCCTGCAGCCGTGCAGCTTCGTTCGGCGTTCCCCGGCTTTCGAGGAGCTCTGTCGCCAGCCGTCGCAGCCGGTCGGGGTGATGATGCATTTTCATATCCTATATCAAATCATATACGATATTGTATTTGACATAGGATATCTTATTTGCAACAAAAGATCGCATGTCAATAAGCAGTCGGAGAGCGAGCGTGGCAATTGCAGCGGAACGGGATGGCAGGGCGTCGAGCATTCGCCCAACCAGCGTGGTCGATGGCGTCTACGACAGCATCTATCATCGGCTGATGTCGCTGGAGATTGCGCCCGGCGCGCGTATTCCGATCGATGTCCTCTCGCGTGACCTCGGCGTCTCGCAGACGCCGATCCGCGAGGCGCTCAGCCGGCTCGAGCGCGAGGGACTTGTGCGCAAGGAACACCTCGTCGGCTACAGCGCGGCGCCGCAATGGACACGCAAGCAGTTCGAGGATCTCTACGCCTTCCGCCTGCTGGTCGAGCCTGAGGCTGCCCGGCTTGCCGCCGTCCACATGACGCCGAAGGCGCTGTCGGAACTTGAGACCTCGGCGGCCGACATGGGGCACGGCGAACCGCCGGTCGACCGCAACACGCGCTATTCCCGCTTCGCGCGCGCCGACGCGCAGTTTCATGACGCCATCCTGAAGATCGCGGGCAACGAGATCATCCGCAGCACGCTTTCGAACCAGCATGTCCACCTGCATATCTTCCGGCTGATGTTCCATACGCGGGTCACGCAGGAGGCTCTGGAGGAGCACGAAAACCTGCTGGCGGCGTTCCGTTCCGGCGAGCCGCAGGCGGCCTATGATGCGATGCGCCTCCATATCGAGCGCTCGCGTGATCGCCTGCTGTCGGCCTTCGAATGAACGCGGTCGTCTCTCCAAAGCCGGTCGAGCCGCCGGCAAGCGCCTTGACCGCCGCACTCGGCGCCGAAGGGCTCGGCAAGACCTACGGCCAGATCACGGTACTGTCGGACGTCACGCTCGACATCCTGCCGGGCGAGGTTCATGCGGTGATCGGCGAGAATGGCGCTGGCAAGTCCACGCTGATGAAGCTCCTGTCCGGTTATGTCGCGCCGAGCGCCGGCAGCCTCTCGATGGAAGGCCGGCCGGTCGCGTTTCGCAATGCCGTGGAGGCGGAGGCCGCCGGCATCGTGCTGGTGCATCAGGAAATCCTGCTGGCGGGCGACCTGACGGTTGCCGAAAATCTGTTTCTCGGCCGCGAGGTCGGCCGCGGGTTCATGGTGGACGACCGGTCGATGAACCGCCGCACCGCCGAACTGCTGGCGAGGGTGGGCTCGACGGCCCGGCCGCGCGACCGCGTTAGCGACTTGCCGCTCGCCCAGCGCCAGCTCGTGCAGATCGCACGCGCGTTGCTGGACGAGCGAAAGGTGGTGATCCTCGATGAGCCGACGGCCGTGCTGGCCAATGACGAGGTAGCGGCGCTGCTCGACATCGTGCGCGGCCTGCGCGATCACGGCGTCGCCGTTCTCTATATCTCGCACCGCCTCGACGAAGTGCAGGCGCTGGCCGACCGCATCACGGTCTTGCGCGATGGCCGGATGATCGGCACCTGGCCGGCGGCGGGGCTCGGCCAGCGCGAAATGGCCGAACTGATGGTCGGCCGCGAACTCGATATGCTTTATCCGCACAAGCGACCGCAACCGACAGCCGCACCGATCCTGACCGTCACGGATCTTGCCGTCGACCATGGCGCGCAGAAGGTTTCCTTCGAGATCCGCCCGGGTGAGGTGCTCGGCATCGGCGGCATGATCGGGGCGGGCCGCACCGAACTGATCGAGGGGTTGATGGGGCTTCGCCCTTCGCATGCGGCGAGCGTCACCCTCAACGGCAGGGAGATGTCCCATCGCTCGGTGCGCACGCTCATGGATGCCGGCCTCGTCTACCTGACCGAGGACCGCAAGGGCAAAGGCCTGCTTCTGGAGGAGAAGCTCGGCCCGAACCTCACGCTGCAGGCGCTCGATGCCGTCAATCCACGCGCCGTGCTCGACAAGCGGGCGGAGTTTGCGCGGCTCGAGCAGGCGGTGACGGACTACGATATCCGCGTGCGCTCGTTGCGGCTGGACGCCGGCAAGCTTTCGGGCGGCAACCAGCAGAAGCTGCTGCTGGCCAAGGTGATGCTGGCCGATCCCTGCGTGGTGATCATCGACGAACCGACGCGCGGCATCGACATCGGCAACAAGAGCCAGATCTACGAATTCATCGACGCGATGGTGCGCGGCGGCAAGGTCTGCATCGTCATCTCGTCGGAAATGCCCGAACTCGTCGGCCTCGCCGACCGGGTTCTCGTCATGCGGGCCGGCCGGATCGTCGCCGAGCTTCGCGGCAATGACATCAACGAGGAGAACGTCGTCTACGCGGCCACGACGGGTGGAAGCGGCGACGGCCGGGAGGATGAGCATGAACACCGCAGCAACCCTGACAATCCCGCCGGCTGACGAGGCGGGCCGCATTCGCTGGGGCGAGCTGGCGCCCTTCATCGCGCTTGCACTGATCGTGCTGGTCGGCGCGCTGGTCAATTCCAACTTCGTGTCGTCGGCCAACCTGATCAACGTGATCACGCGCAGTGCCTTCATCGCGATCATCGCCATCGGCGCGACCTTCGTCATCGCCTCCGGCGGTCTGGATCTGTCCGTCGGGTCGATGATGGCCTTCGTCACCGGCATCATGATCATGGTGATGAACCATCTCGCCCCTGCCTTCGGCGGCTGGGCCATCCCCATCGGCGCCGGCGTCGGGCTGATCGTCGGCTCGCTCTGCGGCCTGTTCAACGGGTTGATCGTGACGGTCGGGCGCATCGAGCCGTTCATCGTCACGTTGGGCACCATGGGTATCTTCCGCGCCCTCATCACCTTCATGACCGATGGCGGCTCGCTGCCCATCGACCGCAGTCTGCGCGAGGCCTATCGGCCGGTCTATTTCGGCAGCCTGTTCGGCATTCCCTATCCTGTGCTGATCACGGCCGTCGTCGTGCTTGCCGGCGCCTTCCTGCTCTACAAGACGAAGTTCGGCCGGCGGCTGACATCGGCCGGATCGAACGTCGAGGTCGCCAGGTTCTCCGGCGTCAACGTGGCGGCCGTGCGCACCACCGCCTACGTGATTCAGGGCGTTTGCGTCGCCATCGCCGCCATCTGTTACGTGCCGCGCCTCGGCGCTGCGACCCCGACGACCGGGCAATTGTGGGAATTGCAGGTCATCACCTCGGTGGTGATCGGCGGAACGCTGCTGCGCGGCGGCCGCGGGCGCATCGGCGGCACGATCGCCGGCGCCCTCATCCTGGAGGTCATCGCCAATGTCATGGTCCTGTCCGACATGGTCTCGGAATATCTGGTCGCCGCCGTTCAGGGCGCGATCATCATCATCGCCATGCTGGCCCACCGCTTTACCGCCAACCGCTGATATCGACCCAAGGGTCGATGCCGAACCGACTTCAAAGGAGGAGAAAATGAAGTCTATGATGCAGAAAGCCGCATTGTTGCTGTCGGCCGCCATTGTCCTGGCCGTGCCGCTCGGCAGCGCGCAGGCCGAGGACAAGAAGGTGACGATCGCCGTCTCGATCCCGGCCGCGACCCATGGATGGACGGGGGGAGTCGTCTACCATGCCCAGCAGGCCGAGAAGGAGATCGAGGCCGCATTCCCCAACATCGACGTCGTGCTGTCGACGGCATCCTCGGCGCCTGCCCAGGTTTCCGCCCTGGAAGACCTTTCTGCAAGCCGCAAGCTCGATGCCCTCGTCATCCTGCCCTTCACGTCAGAGGAACTGACCGGGCCGGTCGAGCAGATCAAGGAGAAGGGGACGTTCATCACCGTCGTCGACCGCGGGCTGACCGATCCCAAGGTTCAGGATCTCTATGTCGCCGGCGACAATATCGCGGTCGGCGCCAACACGGCCCATTGGCTTGTCGACAAGCTCGGTGGCGACGGCCAGATCGTCGTCCTTCGCGGTATCCCGACGGTCATCGACGATGAGCGCATCAAGGGGTTCTCCGACGTCATCGGCAAGTCCAACATCAAGATCCTCGATATCCAGTACGCCAACTGGAACCAGGACGAAGCCTTCAAGCTGATGCAGGACTATCTGGCGAAGTATCCCAAGATCGATGCCGTCTGGGCCAATGACGACGATATGCTGCTCGGCGTGCTGGAGGCCGTCGACAATGCCGGCCGCAAGGACATCAAATATGCGCTTGGCGGCAACGGCATGAAGCAGATCATCGAGATGGTGAAGGAAAAGAACGAGCGCACGCCGATCTCGACGCCCTATCCGCCGTCGATGATCAAATCGGCGATCTACATGACCGCCGCGCAGTTCAACGGCCAGGCTCCGGTCCGTGGCTCGTTCCTGCTCGGCGCGCCGCTGATCACCCCGGAAAACGCCGATCAGTTCTATTTCCCCGATTCGCCATTCTGATCCGAACAGGCGCCCGGTCACAGCCGGGCGCCATCCCATATTCATGACAAAGGAGACAAGACATGAGCGGCAAGAAAATCCTCATGCTGACCGGTGAATTCACCGAGGAATATGAAATCTACGTCTACCAGCAGGGGATGGAGGCTGTCGGCCACACGGTGCATGTGGTCTGCCCGGACAAGAAGGCCGGCGATCGCATCAAGACTTCGCTGCACGATTTCGAAGGCGACCAGACCTATACCGAAAAGCTCGGCCATTATGCCGACATCAACAAGACCTTTTCCGAAGTGCGCGTCGAGGAATATGACGCAGTCTACGCCGCCGGCGGCCGCGGCCCGGAATATATCCGCACAGACAAGCGCGTTCAGGACATGGTTCGCCATTTCCACGAGACGGGAAAGCCGATCTTCACGATCTGCCACGGCGTGCAGATCCTGATGGCCGTGCCTGGTGTCCTCAAGGGTAAGAAGGTCGCAGGGCTGGGCGCCTGCGAGCCCGAAGTGACTGCGGTCGGCGGCATCTATGTCGACGTCAAGCCGAACGAGGCCTATGTCGATGGCAACATGGTTTCCGCCAAGGGCTGGACAGGTCTCGCCGCCTTCATGCGCGAGTGCCTGAACGTGCTCGGCACCAAGATAATCCACAGCTGATCCAGTGGAAGAACGGGGCCAGTCGCCGGGTCCAGCCCGGCGGCTTGACGGGCTTGCAATGCCTTGCGCGGATCATTGCCGCAATCGGAGCCGGGGCTGACATCCGCTCAACCGGCACGCGCTTGACCGCAAGGATGCTTGTCACCCTCCGTCATGACGCACCGATCGACCAGCCCATGCCCAAAACAAAACCCCCGCCAAAAATGACGGGGGTTTGTGAACAGTCCGTGCCGCCGAATTGCCTCGGCGACACCCGCCTTTGCGGCCGTTTGCTTGGGAGGATCAAATCATTCCGCTGCGAGTTGCTTCGGGCTTAAGCGCAGTGCTGCGGCGCGGCGATGGCCTTCGAGCTGTTCGGTCGCGCTCTGGCGAACGGCTGCCGGAGCGACGGCAGCAACACCACGCTCGTCGAGCCACTGATGGGTGGCGATCTTGACATAGGAACCGACCCAGAGGCCGCCAGTGTAACGGCCTGCGGCCATCGTCGGCAGGGTGTGGTTCGTGCCCGAGCATTTGTCGGAATACACGACGCTGGCCAGTTCACCGATGAAGATGGAGCCGTAGTTGCGCAGCTTCTTCGCCATCGCCTGCGGGTCACGGGTGTGGACCTGCAGGTGCTCGGTGGCGATGTAGTCGGAATAGGCGATCATGGTTTCTTCGTCATCGACGATGGTCACTTCGCCGTAGTCCCTCCAGGCAACGCCTGCGACGGCAGCCGTGGAGAGCGTTTCGAGCTGCTTCTCGACTTCCTTGATGGTCTCTTCGGCGAGCTTGCGGTCGGTCGTTACCAGGCCGACGCGGGTGCGCACGTCATGCTCGGCCTGGGCCAGCATGTCGGTCGCAAGCGTAGCCGGATTGGCGGTCTCGTCGGCGACGATGAAGATTTCGCTCGGGCCCGCCAACTGGTCGATGCCGACCTGACCGAAGACCTGGCGCTTGGCTTCGTTGACGAACGCATTGCCCGGCCCGACGATCTTGTCGACCGCCGGAATGGTCTCGGTGCCATATGCCATTGCGGCGATCGCCTGGGCGCCACCGACGCGGAAAATGCGGTCAGCACCAGCAAGGTGGCAGCCGGCAATCATTGCCGGATGGGCATTCGGCGGAAGGCAGGCGATGACCTGGTCGCAACCGGCGACCTTTGCCGGAACGATCGTCATGACCGGGGCCGAGAGCAGCGGGTAACGTCCCCCCGGAACATAGCAGCCGACGATCTCGATCGGGATGACGCGATGGCCGAGATGCAGACCCGGCAAGCTTTCGATTTCGAGCGGCAGGATCGTGCCGAGCTGGGCCTCGGCGAAACGGCGGACGTTCGCGATGGCGAACTCGGTGTCTTCCCGGGTCTGCGGATCGAGATCGGCAATGGCCTTCAGCTTCTCTTCCTCGGTCACCTCGAAATGTGCGACGTCGGCCTTGTCGAAGGCGATGGAATATTCACGAACGGCAGCATCGCCGCGCTCGCGCACGTTCGCGATAATGTCCTTCACGGTCTTCTCGACCGGGGCCGTGTCGGAGACGGCGTCTCGGGTCGGTTCCTTGATCTGGGTGAACTTGCCTTTCAGCGCATCGAGACGCGACGTCATCAAAACCTCCTGTGTGGGATGATGGGCGTCAGCATCATTCAAGGTCGGCTCCCCGGCAATTGCCCGCAAACCGCCTGTTCATTATATTCACCAGCCCGGACGCTGTTCGGTGGGCCGGGTATCATGGCCCTCTTTCGGGTGTCATTGTCTTCGAAAAGCAGGAATCGGAATTCATCAATGCCCAAGATCGGCAGTAAGCTTCGTGAACTTCGGCGCCGCCGCGACCTGGGCGTTCGAGAGCTCGCAGCGCGCTCCGGGATATCGCATTCCACGATATCTCTGATCGAGCGCGACCGCATGAGCCCTTCGGTCGACACGCTTGGCGCGGTGCTCGACGCGCTGGGCACCACACTCACCGGCTTCTTTTCCGATCTGCAGTCCAGCTTGCCCTACTCGCCATTCTATGCAGCGGGGGACCTCGTTGAAATTGGCAAGGTCGACACGATTTCCTATCGGGTCATCGGCTTGGACCATCCCAATCGGCAGTTGTTGATGCTTCATGAACGCTATGCGCCCGGCGCCGACACGGGGGAAGAATTCACACATGCGGCGCAGGAGGCCGGCATGGTGTTGTCCGGCATGGTGGAGATCACGGTCGGAAACCAGAGGAAGATTCTGAAAGCGGGGGACGGCTACTATTTCGACAGTCGCCTGCCGCATCGCTTCCGCAACGTCGACGATGGCCCAAGCGAGATCTTGAGCGCGATCACGCCACCGACATACTGAGCTGCTACGCTGGTGAGTATAGTGACCACAGTGGTTAACCCCGCTTCCCAAAGTTCCGAAACGTGCTTTCCTAGTGGCTGATCGACAACATCAAGGGGAGCTTCCGATGAATATTTTCAAGGCGACTATCATTGCATCCACCGTCCTGATGGCAGGCGGTTTCGGTGCGCAGGCCCGCGATCTGACCGTGGTGTCGTGGGGCGGAAATTTCCAGGATGCCCAGCGCAAAATCTTCTTCGAACCCTTCGCAGCGCAGACCGGCAAGCCGGTTCTCGATGAAAGCTGGGATGGTGGTTACGGCGTTCTCCAGGCGAAGGTGAAGGCTGGCGTTCCGAACTGGGATGTCGTCGAAGTCGAAGCCGAAGAACTGGCGCTCGGTTGTGCCGACGGCATCTATGAAAAGATCGATTGGGACAAGCTCGGCGGCAAGGCCGCATACCTTCCCGCAGCCGTCAGCGATTGCGGCGTCGGCAACATCGTCTGGTCGACCGGCCTTTCCTACGATGGCGACAAGCTCAAGGACGGTCCGAAGACGTGGGCCGATTTCTGGGATACGAAGAAGTTCCCCGGAAAGCGCGGCCTTCGCAAGGGCCCGAAATACGCCCTCGAATTCGCCCTTATGGCCGACGGCGTTCCCGCTGATCAGGTCTACAAGGTCTTGAGCGGCGAAGGCGGTGTTGACAGGGCATTCAAGAAGCTCGACGCGCTGAAGGCCGACATCATCTGGTGGGATGCCGGTGCGCAGCCGCTCCAGCTTCTGTCGTCCGGCCAGGTCGTCATGACCTCCGCTTATAACGGTCGTATCAGCGGCATCAACCGGACCGAAGGCAAGAAGTTCGGCTTCGTCTTCCCGGGCAGCGTTTACGCCATAGACAGCTGGGTCATCCTGAAGGACAGCCCGAACAAGGACGCAGGCATGGATTTCATCGCCTATGCCAGCAAGGCTGAGAACCAGGCCAAGCTTCCCGAATTCATCGCATATGGCCTGCCGAACCTCGGCGCGACCAAGCTTGTGCCGGAACAGTTCCAGAAGGAACTTCCGACCACCGAGGAGAACATCAGCGGCGCCATTCCGCTCGATGTCGACTTCTGGACCGACAACTCGGAAGAGTTGACGCAGCGCTTCAACGCCTGGCTCGCTCAGTAAGTGCCGGCATTTCCATGCCTCGACTTCCGTTGCCCGCTTTCGGCGGGCAACGGAATATCCTTTGCATGTGAGAGGGGTAGGTTGCGTTATCCAAACGAACGTAGGTCATGATGAGCGACGCATTCATACATTTCGACAAGGTCAGCAAAGCGTTCGGCATCGTGACCGTCGTTGACAATCTCGACCTGTCTATTGGCAGGGGAGAATTCGTCAGCATGCTCGGACCATCCGGGTCCGGCAAGACGACGCTTCTGATGATGCTGGCAGGCTTCGAAAACCCGACCAGCGGCGCGATTTCCGTCGGTGGCAAGCGCGTGGACGCGCTGCCGCCGCATAAGCGAAACATGGGCGTGGTCTTTCAAAACTACGCTCTGTTTCCTCATATGTCCGTTGCGGACAACGTGGCGTTTCCGCTCAAGATGCGGGGAGCGTCCAGGAGCGAAATCGTCGAGCGTGTCACCAAGGCCCTCGACATGGTGCAACTGAGCGCCTTCCATGAGCGCAAGCCGATCCAGCTCTCCGGTGGCCAGCAGCAGCGCGTCGCGCTGGCGCGTGCCCTGGTCTTCGAACCGGAAGTGGTCCTCATGGACGAACCGCTGGGCGCACTCGACAAGAAGCTGCGCGAGCAGATGCAGATGGATATCCGCGATATTCATCACCGCCTGGGCCTCACCATCGTCTTCGTGACGCACGACCAGACCGAAGCCCTGACGATGTCCGACCGTATCGCGATCTTCAACCATGGGAAGATTGAACAGATCGGCAGGCCTTCAGAGATTTATGACCGCCCAAAGACCCAGTTCGTGGCCGAGTTCATTGGCGAGACCAATCTGCTCGGCGGAAAGGTTGCTTCCAGCTCGAACGGTGTCTTGAACGTCATCCTGGATGGCGGCCAGCCGATCAGCGTTGCATCCGCCACGACTCAGGAGCCTGGAAAGCACGTGAAGGTTTCGGTCCGCCCGGAGCGCATAGAGCTTGATTCGCCGGGCGACGGGCAAAACGAATTGAAGGTGCGGGTGACCGATATCGTCTACCACGGCGACCACCTTCAGGTTCTCGTCGATTCCGGTCACCGGTCGTTTGTCGTCAAGGCCACGCGCAAGGCCGTCGCCCCGCAAGTCGGGCAGGAGATCATCGCGTCGTTCAGCCCCGAACAATGCTGGATCGTTTCATGACCCGGCAGCCACGGCTCTCGAAACGCATCACATCCTTCGCGCTCATTGCGCCACTCGCTCTTTTCCTGGCGTTCTTCTTCGTGGCTCCCCTGGTCACGATGATGAAGACGGCGGTGTCCGATCCGGTTGCTTCGATTGCATTGCCGACCGTATCGGCGGCCTTGGATGGCTGGGATCGTGAAGGCGCTCCGCCTGTGGAGGCTCAGCAGGCTCTGGCGAACGACATCAGGAACGTCAGCAACGACGAGCTTTTCGGTGACCTGGTACGCCGCCTGAACAGTGCGAAATCCGGCTTCCGCACCCTGATGACGAAGACACGCAACGCCGTGATCGAGGACGCGAACCTCAACGATCTCGTCTCTGTCGATAGGCGCTGGTCCGATCCCGGTTTCTGGGTCGCGGTTCAGGATGCGGCGGGAGCGTCGCTGACCGATCGCAACCTGCTCGCCGCCGTCGATCTCCAGCGCGATGCCAACGGCGATATCATCGATGCGCCGGAGGGCACGTCCGCCAACCGCACCACCCTGTTCCGCACGATGATCATGGCGGGCATCGTGACCCTCTGCTGCATCGCGGTCGGGCTTCCGTTCGCGATGGTCGCGGCTTCGACGACGGGCTGGAAGCGTCAGCTTCTTCTTGGCGCCGTGCTCCTCCCGCTCTGGACCTCGCTGCTGGTGCGAACGGCGGCCTGGTACATCATCCTGCAGGATAACGGCTTGATCAACCTCACGCTGCAGACGCTGGGTTTGACGAACGGGCCGGTGCCCTTGATTTTCAACAGGCTTGGGGTCGTGATCGCGATGACGCACGTCCTGCTGCCGTTCATGGTGCTGCCGATCTTCAGCGTCCTGATCGGCATCCCCAAGAACCTGATGCCCGCCGCCGCATCGCTTGGCGCCCACCCGATCAGAGCTTTCCTCCTGGTGCTTCTGCCGCTCAGTCTGCGTGGCGTCGTCTCCGGCGCGCTCCTGGTGTTCATGAGTGCTCTCGGCTACTACATCACGCCCGCGCTCATCGGCGGCGCAAAGGACCAGATGATCAGCTCGGTGATCGCCTATTACGCAACCGGTGCTGCAAACTGGGGCATGGCCGGGGCTCTCGGCATCGTGCTCCTGGCCGCGACCATGATCCTCTACGTCGTCTATCTCCGTCTGTCCTCTGAGGAGGTGCGCACATGAAAACACTTCCCGTCAGCAAGGCAGTCTTCGGGACGGCGGTCGTCATTTTCCTGATGGCGCCCCTGTTCGCCATCCTCCCGCTCGCGTTCACGGACAGCATCTTCCTGAACTACCCGATCCCCGGGTTCTCCTTCCGATGGTTCCATGAGCTGTTCACGGCCAACGCCTGGCGCTGGTCGATCCTGAACAGTCTGGTGATCGGCTGCGGCACGACGATCCTGGCGACCGTCCTTGGAACGATTGCTGCCCTTGGCCTGCGTGGAAACTCGGCATCGCTGTTTTTCAGTTTCTTCCGCACCGCCTTCCTGCTGCCGATGGTCGTTCCTGCCGTCGTTCTCGGGGTCGGCATGCAGCTGATGTTCGCTCAGTACGGGCTTGCCAATACCTATGTGGGCGTCATCATCGCCCATACGGTCATTGCCATCCCATTCGTGGTGGTCAATGTGACGGCAGCACTTCAGGGCATCGACCGTCGCCTGGAGAATGCGGCCGCGAGTCTGGGCGCATCCCCCGCTGTCGTTCTCCAGCAGGTGACGTTGCCTCTGGCGATGCCGGGGATCGTCTCCGGCGCGGTATTTGCCTTCGCCACCTCGCTGGATGAAGTCGTTCTGACCCTTTTCGTCGCAGGGCCCAACCAGCGAACCGTCGCTCGCCAGATGTTCTCGACGATCAGAGAGAACATCAGCCCTGCGATTGCCGCCGCCGCATTCCTCTTCATCGTCGGAACGGTTGTCATCGCGGGACTTGTCCTGCTGGCGCAAAAGAAGACCCAGCGGGCGTAACAAGCAGGCTTCCGGGTCTATTGCCGGGAAAAGGAGGCCGCGGCGCCGCGCGCGTTGACGTCCGACCGTGCGGACGGGATCATCCATGCGATCCGCGACGGTCTCGGCGGATGCCCGGGCTGCTTGCGGTCTGCGCAAGACACACGATAGTCGCGTCCTCGTCACCGGGCTTGCGGGTGCGGGACCGACAATGCATTGCCCGTGAGATCGAGCGCATCGGCGGCTGCCAGGTTTGGACCGAGGGCCGATATCAAGCCGCGACCAGGTGCATGATCGTTTCGATGTTGAACCGGATGCGCTCCTCCAGGGCTTCCTTGGCCATAAGGTCTCGCTCATAAATGATCGAACCGGTGAAGCGGTTGGTCAGATAGTAGTATCCGACGGCGGCGATCGTGATGTTGAGTTGCACGGGATCAATGCCGTGGCGGAAGACGCCTGCCTTGACGCCACGCTCAAGGATATCCGAGACCATGCCGACCAGCTTGCGGCTGGAGGATTTGACGATCTCCGATTTCTTCAAATGCTTCGCCCGATGCAGGTTCTCGCTGTTGACCAGCGTCAGGAATTCCGGATTCCTGAGGTAGTATTCCCATGTGAAGCGGACCAACCTTTCGAGCGCGGTGGTGGGATCCAGATCCTCCAGATTCAGCTTCTGCTCGGCACTGCGAATGTCGAGGTAAGCCTCCTCGAGCACGGTCTGGAACAAGCCTTCCTTGCTCTCGAAATAGTGGTAGATCATCCGCTTGTTCGCCTTGGCCTTTTCGGCGATGTCGTCCACCCGCGCACCGCCCAAGCCATTCTTCGCAAACTCTTTTTTCGCCGCTTCGAGAATGCGGGCCTTGGTGGCTTCGGCATCGCGGATTCGTGGTTTGCGTCCCGGTTTTTCTGTCTGGTCGGTCATCATGCTCAGGCCTGTCCTTTGCCGGGGTCGGTATGTCTGTCGTCGGAGTCATACACGCATGGATCGGCGTGCGTCAAAGCCAGTTGTCGCACATCGCACTCGGCGCCGCATGGAAAAGCACTTGACTTGCGTGAAAATAAAGAAGTAACTAGTTAGTGCGTTAAGCGGTGTGGGAGACGCTTGCAGGGCATCAGGCCGGCCGTAACGCGGATGCAATTCAATCGCGGATTTTGGGGAGGAACCAATGTCGACCTTTATCAAGGATTTCATCGAACGCGAGACGGTCAGCCGTCGCAATTTTCTGTTTGCGGCGGCAGCCGGTCTCGGTGCTGCGGCCGTGCCCGGCCTGTTCGCCAACGGCGCGGCGCGGGCGGCGCTGACCGATCCGGCGATCGCCTGGAGCTACCGCGACCGGGCCTCGGCCTACTGGAACTCGGTCGTCTCCGGCGGCGAGGCTTTCGTGGAGTCGCTCGGCAAGCCGAAGAGCGCGCTGGTCAGCCTGATCAACGAGGGCTCGACCGAAAAGTCGCTGGCCGACATCAAGGCCTTCCTCGCCAAGAACAACGGCAATTGCGCGATCGCCTGCGATCCCAACGACAGCCCGAATGCCCGTCCCGTTGTCGAGGCGGTGCAGGCGGCCGGCGCCTATATCTCGACCATCTGGAACAAGACGGACGACCTGCATCCCTGGGATTTCGGCGACAACTACGTCTCCCACATGACCTGGTCGGACGAGAAGCCGGCCGAACAGACCGCCCGTATCCTCTTCGAGGCCATGGGCGGCGAAGGCGGCGTCGTGCATCTCGGCGGCATCGCCGCCAACAACCCGGCCGTCGAGCGCCTTGCCGGTCTCAAGAACGCGCTGAAGGATTTCCCGAAGATCGAGTTGCTCGATGCGCAGCCGGCCGATTGGGACACCCAGAAGGGCGCGGCCCTGATGTCCTCGTTCCTGACCCGCTACGGCGACAAGATCAAGGGCGTGCATTGCGCCAACGACAACATCGCCTATGGCGTCATCGAGGCGTTGCGCGCCGAGGGTATCGAGAACATGCCGATCGTTTCCTATGACGGCAACCCGGAGGCGGTGAAGATGGTGATGGACGGCCAGTTGCTGGCAACCGTCTTCACCAATCCGCATTGGGGCGGCGGCATCAGCGCGGCGCTTGCCTATCATGCCGCCATCGGCACCTTCAAACCGTCCGCCGAGCCGAAGGAACACCGCGAATTCTATGGTCCGACGATCCTTGTCACCGCCAAGGATGCGGCGGATTTCAAGGCGAAGTATCTCGATTCCGTGCCGGCCTACGACTGGAAGGATTTCTGGGGGCCGTCGAACGGCCAGATCCAGTACAAGGCCTGATTTGGCTGGGACGCTCCCGGTTTTTGTTCTTACCGCATTATCCCGACGCCGAAGCGGTTCCGCTTCGGTTGGCAATGCTCCAGGGCGGCAGCCGCCTGTGCTGCCGCCGCTTTCCCCGAGAAATTCCTGAAGAGGGGTGTCTGACGTGACACGTCGCCTATCGCGCGAAACCTTGATCAAATGGGCGCCGTTTCTGGTGCTGCTGACACTCGTGATCTTTTTCACGGCGCTCAATCCGACATTCTTCTCGCTGAGGAATTTCGCCCGCATCGCGATCGCGGCGGCGCCGGCGCTGATGGTCGCCATCGGCGTGACCTTCATTATCATCATGGGCTCGATCGATCTTTCGATGGAGGGAACAGTGTCGCTGACGGCGGTCGCCTTCGCCTTTATCTTCGCCTGGCTGGGCGGATCGCTCGGCGGCCTCGGCTGGGTCGCGATCCCGCTGGTCATCGCGCTTGGCGGCCTGATCGGGCTTCTCAACGGGCTCGTGCATGTGAAACTCAAAATACCGTCCTTCATGGCAAGCCTCGCCATCGGCTTCGTCGGCACGGGGGCGGCCGTGCTGCTGACCGGTGGCGATATCGTCAAGGTCGGCGATGCAAGCTTTCGCGGCCTGCTGACGGTGCGCTGGCTCGGCTTTCCGCTCATGGTCTATGTCGCGGCCTTCTTCCTGCTGGTCGCCTGGTTCATCCAGACGCACACGACGCTCGGGCGCAATTTCTATGCGGTTGGCGGCGGTGAGGATCTGGCGCATGCCTCTGGTCTCAACGTCACCCGCGTCCGCGTCACCGGCTTTGCGCTGGCGGGCATCTTCTATGCCATCGCGGCCATTCTGGTCGTCGCCCGCATCGGGCAGGCGGAATCGGTGACGGGTGCGAATTTCATGTTCGTCTCGATCACCTCGGTGGTCGTCGGCGGCGTGGCGCTGTGGGGCGGTATCGGCGGCGTGTGGAATGCGCTGGTCGGCGTGCTGATCGTCGGCGTCATAGATAACGGCATGGTCGTTATCGGCCTGCCCGATTTCATCCAGGCCGGCGTGCTCGGTATCCTCGTCATCCTTGCCGTCGTGCTGTCGACCGACCGCAAGATGGTTTCCTTCGTGAAGTGAGGCGCGCCATGTACGAACTCAAAGCGGTCGACAAGAAATTCCCCGGCGTCCACGCGCTGAAAGCCATCGATTTCCAAATCCGGCGCGGCGAGATCGTCGGCCTGGTCGGAGAGAACGGCGCCGGCAAATCCACCCTGATGAAGGTCATCTACGGCGCCTATCAGCCGGATGGCGGCCAGGTGTTGATCAAAGGTGCGCCGGTCAAGTTTTCCAATCCCCGCCAGGCGATGGAAAAGGGCATCGGGATGGTGTTCCAGGAGCAATCGCTGATCCCCAACCTGACCGTCATGGAGAACATCTTTCTCGGTTACGAGCGGCAATTCGTGCGCTTCGGCGTCGTCGACTGGAAGGCGATGGCGCGGGCCGCCAAGGCGCAGCTCGCCAAGGTGAAGCTCGACATCGATCCGGCAATGGTGACGTCGAAACTCTCCTTCGCCCAGCGCCAACTCGTCGAGCTTGCCAAGGTCTTGACCCTGGAGGAGCGGGTCGACGGCGATCTCGTCATCCTGCTCGACGAACCGACGTCGGTTCTCTCTAAGGAAGAGGTGCAACTGCTGTTCAAGCTGGTGCGCGAACTGACGACCCGCGCCTCTTTCATCTTCGTCTCGCATCGCATGGACGAGGTCATGGATCTCTCCGACCGCATCTACGTCATGAAGGACGGCGAGGTGGTCGACGTGGTCGAGCGCGGCGGGGCGACGGCCGAGGCCATCCAGCACAAGATGGTCGGGCGCAACGTCGACAAGCAATATTACCGCGAGCATCTGCAGAAGCCCTATGATGACGCCAAGGTGCTGGTCGAGATGGACGGCATCGGCCTTCCCGGCCGCATCAGGGACATCTCGCTGAAGCTGCATGCCGGCGAAGTCCTGTGCCTTGTCGGAACGGAAGGCTCCGGCCGCGAGGCGATCCTGCGCACCATCTATGGCATGCTGACGGCGACCGCCGGGCGCCTGCGCATCAAGGGCGCGGATGCCACCGGTTTCACCCCGCGCCAGGCCGTTGCCCATGGTGTCGGCTATGTCCCGCGCGAGCGCAAGATCGAAGGCATCGTCGCCGGCATGAACGTCTATGAGAACATGACGCTCTCGCAGATGAAGAACCATTCCGGCGGCGGCGTGCTGCGGGTGGCGCAGGAGCGGGCGCTGGCGCGCGACTGGATCAAGAAACTGTCGATCAAGGCGCATTCCGAATTCGCCGATTGCGGCAACCTCTCCGGCGGCAATCAGCAGAAGGTCGTGCTCGCCAAATGGCGGTCGGGCGGCTCCGATATCATGCTGCTCGACCATCCGACGCGCGGCCTCGATATCGGCGCCAAGGAGGATGTCTACGACATGATCCGCGCCATGAGCGCGGCCGGCGTCGGCATCGTGCTAGTCGCCGATACGCTGGAGGAGGCCATCGGCCTGTCGCACACCATCATCGTCGTCAAGGACGGGCGCATCCAGAAGCAGTTTTCCTGCGAGCCGGGTGCAAAGCCGACGCCCTTCGACCTACTGCACTACATGATCTGAGGGACAAGATGGATATTCAGCGCCTCAAGCCGCATTTGCCCTGGATCACGCTGGTCGTGCTCGTCGCCATTGTCGGCATCACCGATCCCGGATTCCTGCGCCCGTCAAATCTGCTCGGTCTCGCGGGCGATATCGTGCCGCTGTTCATCATGGCGCTGGGCTTGACCTTCGCCATCTATATCGGCGGCATCGATCTCTCGGCCCAGTCGATGGCCAATATGGTGACAGTGATCGCCTCCGTCTATCTCGCCTCGATGGGCGCCTGGGTCGCCGTGCTCTGCGTGGCCTCGGGTTTCCTGCTGGGCATGCTCTCGGGCTATGTGACGACAAGGCTTTTCGTGCCGTCCTTCATCTCGACGCTCGCCGTCGGCGGCATCGCCTTCTCGATTGCGCAATGGCTCTCCGGCCAGCGGGCGCTCAATATGGACGCGGCCCAGCGCAACGACACCTTCGGCTGGATGATCGGCCGCAGTTTCGGCGTGCCGCATGAACTGCTGATCGCCGCCGTGCTGGTGGCGCTGTGCCTGTTCATCGAGCGCCGCACGACACTCGGCCGCGCACTGAAGGCCGTGGGGGCCGGCGAGCTTGCCGCCGCCGCATCGGGGCTCAACGTGGCGCGCTACAAGATCCTCGCCTTCGCCATCTCCGGGGCGCTCGCCGCGATCGCCGGCCTGATGTTTGCCGTCAAGCTCTCCGGCGGCGCGCCGACGATTGCCAACGGGTTCCTGCTGCCGGCCATCGTCGCGGTGCTGGTCGGTGGCACGCCGCTGACCGGCGGTGTCGGCGGCGTGGTGAACACGGTGGTCGGCACGCTGATCGTCGCCGTCATTCGGGCCTCGATGCTCTATTTCGAGATCGATGCGACCCGCCAGCAGATGGTGTTCGGCACCGTGCTGATCGTCGCCATCGCGCTGACCATCGACCGCGCCAAGCTGCGCACCGTGAAGTGAGGCGGCCTCGATGACCACCATGCGCGCCGCCGTCCTCACCGCACCGAAACGCTTCGAACTTCGTGACGTCCCCCTGCCGGAGATCGGCCCGGAGGATGTGCTGGTCAAGGTGACGCGCACCGGCATCTGCGGCACGGATATCCATATCTTCAACGGCCATTATGCGGCGGATCGGCTGCCGCTGATACCCGGCCATGAATTCTGCGGGGCGATTGCAGAGCGCGGGGCCAATGTTCGCCATCTCGATATCGGCACGCGGGTCGTGGTCGATATCAATATCGGCTGCGGCGCCTGCTTCTGGTGCCGGCGCAACGAGGTCCTGAACTGCGCCGAGGTCACGCAGGTCGGCATCGGCCGGGATGGGGGCTTTGCCGACTATGTCGCGGTGCCGGCGCGCCTCGCGATCCCGGTTGTGGGCGATATCGCCGACGACGTTCTCGTCCTCACCGAGCCGGTCGCTTGCGTCGTCCGTGCCGCCCGAAAGGCAGGGGTGACGTTCGGGCAATCGGTTGTCATCTTCGGCGCGGGGCCGATCGGCAATCTGCATGTGCAGATGATGCGGCTCCTCGGCGCAGCACCCATCATCGTCGCCGATCTCTCGGCCGAGCGTTGCCGCATGGCGCTTGAGGCCGGTGCGGATGCGGCGGTATCCGACCCGGCCGAACTCAAGGAAACCGTGCGCCGGATGACCGACGGTCGCGGCGCCGATCTGGTGATCGAAAGCGTCGGCAGCAAAAAGCTTTACGAACAGGCCTTCGACCTGGCCCGTCGCGGCGGGCATGTCGCCTTTTTCGGCATCACCCCGCCCGGCGAAACGCTGCCGGTCGATATTCTCCGCACCGTTCTTGAGGAGGGCAGCCTCAAGGGCTCCGTCGCCGGCATGGGCGAGGATATGCACGACGCGCTGACCCTGCTGTCGCATGGCCGCTTCCGCACCGGGGATTTCACGAAAGCAAGCTATCCGCTGGAGCGGATCCAGCAGGCTTTCGAAACGCTGGCCGACCGGCCGCAAGACCTGAAGACACAGATCGCCGTCGCGGCGTGATTTTTGAAGTGGAGGTATCCGATGGACCAGAAGACCCCGTTCCTTTCTCCCCCCGCCGCCGCCCGCACCTTCGGCTTCTTTATCGACGGTCAGTGGAAGGAGGGGGCGGATCATTTCGAACGGGCCTCGCCGGGCCATGGCCTGCCGGTCACTCGCACGGTCCGCTGCACCGTCGACGATCTCGACGCCGCCGTCGCCTCCGCGCGCCGCGCCTTCGAGGATCGCCGCTGGGCAGGCCTCTCGGGTGCTGCGCGGGCAGGCGTGCTGCTGCGCGCCGCCGAAATCCTCCGCCGCCGCCGTGACGAGATCGCCTATTGGGAGACGCTGGAGAACGGCAAGCCCATCTCGCAGGCGCGCGGCGAGATCGACCATTGCATCGCCTGCTTCGAGGTGGGCGCGGGGGCTGCGCGCATGCTGCATGGCGACAGCTTCAATTCGCTGGGCGACGACCTCTTCGGTATGGTGCTACGCGAGCCGATCGGTGTCGTCGGCCTGATCACGCCGTGGAATTTCCCCTTCCTGATCCTGTGCGAGCGCGTGCCCTTCATCCTCGCCTCCGGCTGCACCATGGTGGTGAAGCCTTCGGAGGTCACCTCCGCCACCACGCTGCTGCTGGCCGAGGTACTGGCGGAAGCCGGATTGCCGGCCGGCGTTTACAATGTCGTCACCGGTTCCGGCCGCGTCATCGGCCAGGCGCTGTCGGAGCATGCCGATGTCGACATGCTGTCCTTCACCGGCTCGACGGCGGTCGGCCGCTCCTGCGTCCACGCCGCTGCCGACAGCAATTTCAAGAAACTCGGCCTGGAACTCGGCGGCAAGAACCCGATCATCGTCTTTGCCGATTCCGATCTGGAGGACGCCGCAGACGGCGCGGCCTTCGGCATCAGCTTCAACACCGGGCAGTGCTGCGTGTCATCGTCACGGCTGATCGTCGAGCGCTCGGTCGCCGCCGAGTTCGAAAAGCTGCTTGCCGAGAAAATGGCGAAGATCCGCGTCGGCGATCCGCTGGACGAGACGACACAGGTCGGCGCGATCACCACGGAGGCGCAGAACGCCACGATCCTCGATTACATTGCCAAGGGCAAGGCGGCGGGTGCGACGCTTCTGGCCGGCGGCGAAGCGCTCGATATGGGTCGCGGCCAGTATATCGCGCCGACGCTGTTCTCCGGCGTGTCCCGTGACATGGCCATCGCGCGGGACGAGATTTTCGGCCCCGTGCTGTGCTCGATGCATTTCGATACCGTGGAAGAAGCCATCCAGCTTGCCAATGACACCGTTTACGGGCTTGCGGCGAGCGTCTGGACGAAGAATATCGACAAGGCGCTGACGGTGAGCCGCAGGGTTCGCGCCGGGCGCTTCTGGGTCAACACCATCATGGCCGGCGGGCCGGAAATGCCGCTCGGCGGTTTCAAGCAATCCGGCTGGGGCCGCGAGGCCGGCATGTACGGCGTGGAGGAGTATACGCAGGTGAAGTCCGTTCATGTCGAAATCGGCAAACGCAGGCATTGGATCGCATGATGGCGGAGGGCTATGATTACGTCATCGTCGGCGGCGGCAGCGCCGGCTGCGTGCTGGCGGCGCGGCTTTCGGAAAACCCGGCCGCAAGGGCCGGCCGGGGCGGGGCGGGGGGCCGCGACACCACCCCGCTGACCCATATCCCCGTCGGCTCCGCAAAGATGACGACGGCCCCGCTGCCCGGGGGCCTGAAGACCGCGCCGAAGAAACCCGCCAACACCCGCGAGATCCTCTACGCCCGGGCCAAGGTGCTGGGCGGCGGCTCCTCCATCAATGCCGAGGTGTTTACACGCGGCGTTCCCGCCGATTACGACCGCTGGGTCGAGGAAGGCGCCGAGGGCTGGGGTTTTAAAGACATCCAGAAATACTTTTTGCGTTCGGAAGGCAATGCGATCCTCTCCGGCGCATGGCATGGGACGGACGGGCCGCTCGGCGTCTCGAATATTCCCGAACCGCAGCGCATGACGCGGGCCTTCGTGCAGAGCTGCCAGGAATTCGGCATTCCCTACAATCCGGATTTCAACGGCCCGGTGCAGGAGGGCGCCGGCGTCTACCAGACGACGACGCGCGACAACCGCCGCTGCTCGGCCGCCGTCGGTTATCTGCGCCCGGCCCTGAAGCGTTCGAACCTGACGGTCGTCACCGGCGCGCTCGTCCTGCGCGTCGTCTTCGAGGGCCGTCGGGCCGTTGGCGTCGAGTATCAGCTCGGCGGCAACCGCATGACGGCGCGGGCGGAGAGCGAGGTGCTGCTCACTTCCGGCGCCATCGGCACGCCGAAACTGATGATGCTCTCGGGCATCGGCCCGGCGGCAGCGCTGAAGAACCACGGCATCACCGTCGTGCAGGACATGGCCGGTGTCGGGCAGAACCTGCAGGACCATTTCGGCGTCGATATCGTCGCGGAACTGAAGAACCATGACAGCCTCGACAAATATAACAGGCTGCACTGGTCGCTCTGGGCGGGCATTCAATATGCCCTGTTCCGCTCCGGCCCGATCACCTCGAACGTGGTGGAGGGCGGCGCCTTCTGGTATAGCGACAGGAGCAATCCCACTCCCGATCTGCAATTCCATTTCCTCGCCGGTGCCGGCGCCGAGGCTGGCGTTCCCAGCGTGCCGAAGGGGGCGTCGGGCATCACGCTGAATTCCTATACGCTACGGCCGAAATCGCGCGGCACCGTCACGCTGCGCTCGGCCGATCCGCGCGACCTGCCGGTCATCGATCCGAATTTCCTTGATGATCCCGAGGACGTGAAAATCTCCGCCGAAGGCGTGAAGATCAGCCAGGAAATCTTCAGCCAGCCGTCGCTGCAGAAATACATCAAGACGCTGCGCTTTCCGGATCGGAACGTGCGCACGCAGGAAGACTACATCGCCTATACCCGCCAATACGGCCGCACCTCCTATCATCCGACCTGCACCTGCAAGATGGGGCGCGACGCGATGTCGGTGGTCGATCCGCAACTGCGCGTCCACGGCCTCGACGGCATCCGCATCTGCGACAGTTCCACCATGCCGAGCCTCGTCGGTTCCAACACCAATGCGGCGACGATCATGATCGGGGAGAAGGCGGCGGACATGATCCGGGGCAATGCCTGATTGACCTGATTAGACTCCAAATGGAAAGGGCGGCCTCGCGGCCGCCCTTTTGCGTCAGTCCCATTCGGGAACCCAGGGCAGAAGGCCGGTGCTGACGATGCGGTGGTTGGTTGCCGTCAGGGCATCGATGCGGTCCATGTCGATGGACGACAGGGTAAAATCCATGATTTCGAAGTTGGCGCGGATATTGTCAGGCTTGGTCGACATGGTGTTAAGCGGCACGCCCTTTTGCAGAATCCAGCGCAGCACGGTCTGGGCGGCGGATTTGCCGTAGGTCTTGCCGATTTCGGCAAAAAGCGCGTGCTTGAAAACCTCGCCGCGTGCCACCGAGGCATAGGACGAGAGCGGAATGCCGGTCTCGGTTGCGGCGGCGAGCAGCTTTTTCTGGTCGAGCAGCGGGTGGAACTCCACCTGGTTGGTGACCAGCGGCCCCTCGACGACGGTTCGGGCCGTCCGCATCATCTGCGCCGTATAGTTCGACACGCCTATGGCATCGGCAAGGCCCCTGTCCCTTGCGGATTGCAGCAGGCGCAGCGACGGCGCGACGTCGCCGCCGACCGGCGGCCAATGCAGGAGAAGCACGTCGGCGCGCTCGACCTGCAACGTCTTCAGGCTGGTCTCCACCGAGGGGAGGAATTTCTCCTCGATGTAATTGTCGGGATGCACCTTCGTCGTGATGCAGAGTTCGCCGCGCGCCACGCCGCAGGCGGCGAGCGCCGCGCCGGTTTCGGCCTCGTTGCCATACATCTGCGCCGTATCGAACGCCCGGTAACCGGTGGCGATGGCTGCGTCGATGGCATTCCTGAGGTCGTCTCCCTTCAGCGGATAGGTGCCGAAGCCCCGCTGGAAACTTTTCTGGAAATAGATGTTCATGCCTCCTCCTTCCTTGGCCCGGCGGGCCGGTGGCGCGATGGAAAATCGCGTTCGACGGATTGATCTTCTCACGTTTAATGTATAACTAGTTAGTTACTTAATGCAATGGCGAACGGAGGTTTCGGCGATGAGGAAAGTGAAGAGCGCGCAGGAGGCGGCAAAACTCGTCCGGGATGGCGCGGTCGTCGCCGTCAATTCTTCCTCGGGCCTCTGCTGCCCCGATGCGGTGCTGAAGGCGCTCGGCGAGCGCTTCGACCGCGAGGGACATCCGCGCGGCCTCACCTCCATCCATCCGATCGCGGCCGGCGATTTCTTCGGCACCAAGGGCGTCGATCACATTGCCAAGCCGGGCATGCTGGCAAAGATCATCGGCGGCTCCTATCCCTCCGGCCCCAGCAATGCCGAGCCGCCGCTCGTCTGGCAGATGATCCGCAACGAGGAGCTTGCCGCCTGGAACGTGCCCTCCGGTATCGTCTTCGACATGCTGCGCGAGGGGGCCGCCAAGCGCCCCGGCGTGCTCACCAAGGTCGGCATGGAAACCTTCGTCGACCCCGACCAGGACGGCTGCGCCATGAATGCCAGCGCCCGGAGCCAGCCGCTCGTCAAGCGCGTCGAATTCGCCGGCGAGGACTGGCTGCATTTCCCGGCCCTGCAGCCGGATGTGGCGATCATCCGCGCCACCACCGCCGACGAGAAGGGCAACCTGACCTTCGAACACGAGGGCGCGACGCTCGGCGCCATGGAGATGGCGCTGGCCGCGCGCAATTCCGGCGGTGTGGTCATTGCCCAGGTCAAGCGCGTGGCGGCCGGCGGCACGTTTCGCCCGCATGATGTGCGGGTTCCGGGCATCCTCGTCGATGTCATCGTCGAGGCCCCCGACCAGTTGCAGACGACGGCAACGCCCTACGACCCGGCGATTTCGGGGGAACTGTTCCGGCCGCTCGAAACCTTCCGCCTGCCGGCGCTTGATGTCGGCAAGGTGATCGCGCGCCGGGTGGCGCAGGAGTTGAAGGCCGATTGGGCCGTCAATATCGGCTTCGGCATCTCGGCCAATGTGCCGCGCATCCTCATCGAGGAACGGCTTCATGGCAAGATCACCTGGGTGATCGAGCAGGGGGCCGTCGGCGGCGTGCCGCTGCTCGATTTCAAGTTTGGTTGCGCCTCGAATGCCGAGGCCTTCGTCGCCTCGCCGCACCAGTTCTGCTATTTCCAGGCAGGCGGTTTCGATTGTTCGCTGCTGTCCTTCCTCGAAATCGATGCCGAGGGTTCGGTCAATGTCAGCCGCCTGGCGGCGACGCCGCACCGAACCGCCGGTGCCGGCGGGTTCGTCGATATCACGTCGCGGGCAAAGCGGATCGTCTTTTCCGGTAATTTCAATGCCGGCGCGAAGATGCGCATCGAGGACGGCCGTCTTGTCATCGACAAGGAAGGGCGCATCGCCAAGTTCGTGCCCAAGGTCGACCAGGTCAGCTTCTCCGGCAAGCGCGCCCGCGCGCAGGGGCAGGATATCACCTATGTCACCGAGCGCTGCGTGATCCGGCTGGCGCAGGAGGGGCTTGTCGTCACCGAGATCGCGCCGGGCCTCGATCTCCAGCGCGATATCCTCGATCAGGCGGCCACGCCGCTCAGTGTCTCCAAAACGCTGAAGACCATGGACGCCGCCCTGTTCCGGCCGGAAATCATGGGGCTGGCGCTGTGAGCGATCCGCGCATCGAACTCGTCATCGACAACTGCATCGCCCGGCTGACGCTGCGCCGCCCGGAAAAGCTGAACGCCATCGATGCCGACATGATCGACGCCCTGTTGCAGGCTTGCCGCGCCATCGAGCGGTCGGATGCGCGCGTCGCCATCCTCTCGGGCGAGGGCGGGCGGTCGTTCTGCGCCGGCGGCGATATCGAGGCCTGGAGCCGTCTCGATGCGGAGGCGTTTTCGCGCCGCTGGCTGCGCGACGGTCACGATGCCTTCAATGCGCTGGCGCGATTGACCGTGCCGCTGATCGCGGTGCTGAACGGGCATGCACTCGGCGGCGGGCTGGAGCTTGCCGCCTGTGCGGACCTGCGCATCGCCGAGGCGCATGTGAAGATCGGCCAGCCGGAACCCGGCCTCGGCATCATTCCCGGCTGGTCCGGCACCCAGCGGGTCGCGCGGCGTTTCGGGGCGCAGCTGGTTCGCCGTATGGCGTTGTTCGGCGAGGTCTATACGGCGGAGCAGGCGCTGGCGCTGGGGCTGGTCGATCAGGTCGTGGCGACCGGTGAGGGGCAGGCCGCGGCTGATGCCGCCGCCGCGCGCGTGCTGCAGCGTTCGCCACGCGCGACGGAACTGACGAAAATGCTGATCAATGCCGCCGAAGGCGAGGAGAACGAGCGGGTGGTGGATGCGCTGGCCGGTGCGGCCGCGGCCGCATCCGTCGACCTCTCGGAAGGTCTTGCGGCCTATCGGCAGAAGCGTCCCCCACGTTTCGGCGCGTGATCAGAACCTGGCCCCCGCACGGGCGTTCTGCCGCGCGGGGGACGGATGGTCAGGCGGGAACGGGCGCATCCTCGCGCAGCAGGCCTTTGTGCTTGAGGTCCGCCCAGAAGGCGGCCGGGATCGGGTGGGCGAACCAGGCGAGGTTCTGCTCCAGCTGCTCGACCGTGCGCGTGCCGGCCATGAAGGAGGGCACGGCGGGATGGGCGACGACGAATTGCAGCGCGGCGGCGGCCAGCGGCACGCCATGTTCGGCGCAGACCGCCTCGATCTTCGCGACCTTTTCCAGGATATCGCGCGGCGCCGGCGCATAATTGTATTTCGCGCCGTCCTTTGCCCCGGTGGCGAGGATACCCGAATTGAAGCCGCCGCCCACGACGACGGCGACGCCGCGCGCCTCGCACAGCGGCAGGAAGGCATCGAGCGCCTCCTGTTCCAGCAGGGTATAGCGGCCGGCCAGCAGGAAGCAGTCGAAATCGTGGCGCTTCAGGGCTTCATGGCAGACTTCCCATTCGTTGACCCCGACGCCGATGGCCTTCACCAGCTTTTCGGAACGCAGCTTTTCCAGCGCCCGCCAGGCGCCCTCCATGGCCTGCTCGAAAACCTCCGGCTGCTCGCCGCCGCGGGTGAAAACGTCGATATCGTGGATGAAGCACATGTCCATCCGCTCCAGCCCCAGCCTTTGCAGGCTGTCCTCGAAAGCCCGCATCGTGCCGTCATAGCTGTAGTCGAAATGCAGGGTGAAGGGCGCCGCATTCACCCATGGCGCGAAGTCGATGGTCTCGCGCTTGGCCGGCCGCAGCAGCCGCCCGACCTTGGAGGCGAGGACGAAATCGTCCCGCTTCTCCCAGCGCAGCGCATGGCCGGTGCGCAGTTCCGAAAGCCCATGACCATACATCGGCGCGCTGTCGAAGAAGCGCACGCCGGCCTCCCAGGCGTGGGTAAACATGGCCTGCGACGTTTCCTCGTCGACCTCGCGGAAAATATTGCCAAGCGGCGCGGTGCCGAAGCCGAATGCGGTGACCTCCAGATCCGTGCGGCCGAATTTCCTCTTTTCGCCAGGATGCATGATTTTCCTCCATAAGTAACCAATTAGTGAATAATACGCATGCGCCAAACGCCCGTGCAAGCGGCTTCCTTGGGTCTCGCGGATTTTTCCGTCTTGACGGCTCCGGTATTGCAAATGTATGTAACCAGATAGTTACTAGACGGGAGCCGAGGGCGATGTATCTCACCGAAACGCAGGAGCAGGTGCGCGAGATGGCGCGCGCCTTTGCCGATGAAACGATCCGGCCGCTGGCCGAGGAACTGGACCGCGAAGAGCGCTTTCCGGCTGAACTTTACGACGAGATGGCCAAGCTCGGCCTTTTCGGCATCGGCGTGCCGGAGGCCTTGGGCGGGCCGGGTTTCGACACGCTGACCTATGCCCTCGTCATGGAGGAACTGAGCCGCGGTTATGCCTCTGTCGCCGATCAGTGCGGCCTGATCGAGCTGATCTCGTCGCTGCTGGTGCGCCACGGCACGCAGCGCCAGCAGGCGATGCTGCCGGAGGTTCTCGGCATGCGCGCCAAGGTCGCCTATTGCATCACCGAGCCGGAAGCCGGCACCGATGTCTCCGGCATCCGCACCACGGCGGTGCGCGACGGCGACTGCTGGCGGCTGAATGGCGGCAAAATCTGGATCCACAATGCGCCGGTCGCCGATTACGGCTTCGTTCTGGCGCGCACCGACAAGGACGCCGGCAATCGCGGCATGTCGATCTTCATCGTCGACCTGCATGCCGATGGCGTCGAGAAGGGGCCGAAGGAACACAAGATGGGCCAGCGCGCCAGCCAGGTCGGCGCGTTGAATTTTTCGGATGTGCGCCTGTCGGCCGACGCCCTGCTCGGCGTCGAGGGCCGGGGTTTCCACATGATGATGTCCGTCCTCGACAAGGGCCGCGTCGGCATCGCCTCGCTGGCCGTCGGCATCGCCCAGGCCGGTCTTGAGGCCGCGCTCGATTATGCCGGCACGCGAAAACAGTTCGGCAAGGCGATATCCGATTTCCAGGGCGTGCAATGGCTGCTCGCCGACATGGCCAAGGATATCGAGGCCGCCCGCCTGCTCGTCCATTCCGCCGCCTCGAAGATCGATACCGGTGCGGATGCGACCAAGGCCTGCTCCATCGCCAAATGCTTTGCCGGCGACATGGCCGTGCAGCGCACCGCCGATGCCGTGCAGGTCTTCGGCGGCTCCGGTTATATCAGGGGCTTCGAGGTCGAGCGCCTCTACCGCGATGCCAAGATCACGCAGATCTACGAGGGCACCAACCAGATCCAGCGCATGATCATCGCCCGCGAACTGCTGAAGAAGGGGGCACGGGCATGAGCGGCGCCCGCCCGGTCGCGCTGGTCACTGGCTCGTCGCGCGGCATCGGCCTTGCCGTGGCACAGGCGCTGGCGCGCGAGGGTTTTGCTATCGCCGTCAACGGCCCGGCTGATGACGCGGAACTGTCCGCCGCCGTCGCGAACATTGCGGCGCTTGGCGTACCGGCCATTGCGGCACCCTTCGACGTCACAGCCATCGGCGAGCATGACGCCGCCCTCGAACGGATCGAGCAGAAACTCGGTCCCTTGACGACGCTGGTCAACAATGCCGGCGTCGGCGTGCTCAAGCGCGGTGACCTGCTGGAGGTTTCGGAAGAAAGCTGGGATCGCTGCCTTTCGGTCAATGCCAAGGCCCTGTTTTTCCTGAGCCAGGCCTTTGCCAAGCGCCTGCTGGCGCGCAAGCGGCCGCCGCTGTTCCATTCGATCGTCAACGTCACCTCGTCGAATGCCGTCGCCGCCGCCGAGCATCGTGCGGAATATTGCGCATCGAAGGCGGCGGCATCGATGGTCTCGAAGACGCTCGCCGTCCGACTGGGTCGCGAGGAGATCGCCGTCTACGACGTCCAGCCGGGTCTCATCGCCACCGAGATGACCGCGCCGGTCATCGACAGTTATCGCGCGCGGGCCGAGCAGGGCCTCACCTTGTTTCCCCGCGTCGGCCAGCCCGACGACATCGGCACCCTGATCGCCTCGCTGGCATCCGGGCGGCTGCCCTACACCACCGGACTGGCAATCCCGGCCGATGCCGGCATGCTCGTCCCGCGCTTCTGAGGTTTTCCCATGAAGATATCGCTTCCCGATACCGATGGCCGCCGCTCCGATTACCACCTGACGGGCACGCCGATTGCCGCCGCCACGCTCGGCAAAAATCCCGCCCGCGTCGTCTATTCCGCTGCCCATGTCGTCGCCGATCCCTTCACCGCCAACGATCCTTCCGGTCGGGCGACGGTCGATTGGGGCAAGACGATGGAATTCCGCCGCTATCTCGCCGGCCTTGGGCTCGGCATCGCCGAGGCCATGGATACGGCGCAACGCGGCATGGGCCTCGATTGGCCCGGCGCCCTCGAACTGATCCGCCGCACGCGGGAAGAACTGCCCGACGCGCTGGTCGCCAATGGCTGCGGCACCGACCATCTCGACCCGACGACGGTCACCAGCCTCGACGAGGTGCGCCGCGCCTATCTGGAACAGGCGGAGGCCATCCAGAAACTCGGCGGCCGGCTCATCCTCATGGCCTCGCGCGCCCTGGTGCGCGTCGCCAAGGGGCCTGAGGATTACATCCGGGTCTATTCGGATGTGCTCAAAACCTGCGACGAGCCGGTGGTCCTGCATTGGCTGGGCGACATGTTCGATCCGCAGCTCGCCGGCTATTGGGGTGGTGCCGATTTCGATCCGGCGATGCAGACCGCGCTCGCCGTCATCGAGGAGAATGCGGCCAAGGTCGACGGCATCAAGATTTCGCTGCTCGACAAGGAGAAGGAGATCGTCATGCGCCGCCGTCTGCCGGCGGGCGTGAAGATGTATACCGGTGACGATTTCAACTATCCCGAACTCATCGAAGGCGACGCGCAAGGTTTTTCCCATGCGCTGCTCGGCATCTTCGATCCGCTGGCGCCGGCGGCGGCCTACGCCGTGGAGCGGCTGGGCGCGGGCGACAGCGCCGGCTTCCGCGCGACGCTCGATCCGACCGTGCCGCTGGCCCGGCTGATCTTTCGCGCGCCCACGCAATATTACAAGACCGGCGTCGTCTTCCTCGCCTGGCTGAATGGTTTCCAGGATCATTTCGTCATGCTGAACGGGGCACAGGCCATGCGGCCGCTGCCCTATTTCGTGGAGATTTTCCGGCTGGCCGACCAATGCGGCCTGCTGCGTGATCCCGCACTTGCCGTCCAGCGCATGAAGACGCTGCTCGCGCTCTACGGAGCCTGAGGGGATGCGCGATTTCAGCAACGATCACTCGGCGCTTGCCCTCAATACGGCGAGCCTCGGCCATAATCTCGATGGCCATGGGGCAGGGTGGCCGCCGGAGCGGGTGATCGATGCCTGCGCGGAACGCGGTTTCGGTTCCATCGTCTTCTGGCGCCGGGAAATCGGCGCGCGCGCGGTGGAGATCGGTGAACGGGCACGGGCCGCTGGGCTCGCTGTCGCCGGCCTCTGCCGGACCCCTTACGTGGTCGGTTCGGAGGCAACGGATCGGCAGGTGGTTATCGACAGCGCGAAAGCCGCCATCGACATGGCGGCCAGCCTCGGTGCTGCGGTGCTGACCATCGTGGTCGGCGGCGTGCATCCGGGCAGCAAGGGCACGGCCGAGAGCCTTGACATCGTCACCGACCGCCTCGGTGAGATCGTGACCTATGCGGCCGAGCGCGGTGTCAAACTGGCGCTGGAGCCGCTGAACCCCGTCTATGCCGGCAATCGCTCCTGCCTGACGACGGTGCGGGACGCTCTCGACATCTGCGATGCCATCGGCGCCCCGAATCTCGGCATTGCCGTCGATGTCTACCATGTCTGGTGGGACAATGATCTCGATACCCAGTTAAAGCGTGCCGGAGCAGGGCGGATTTTCGGCTACCACCTCTGCGACTGGCTTGCCGATACGCATGACGTGCTGCTCGACCGCGGCATGATGGGAGACGGCGTCGCCGATCTTAGGGCGATCCGCAAGAGCGTGGAGGGTGCCGGCTATGCCGGCCCCTGCGAGGTCGAGATTTTCTCGGCGCAAAATTGGTGGAAGCGGGATCCCGGCGAGGTTCTCGATGTGATGGTCGAGCGTTTCCGCACGCTCTGTTGATGAATTCAGGAGGCATTCCATGAAAATCCTGGTCCCGGTCAAACGTGTTGTTGACTACAACGTGAAGATCCGCGTCAAGGGCGACGGTTCGGGCGTCGAGCTTGCGAATGTGAAGATGTCGATGAACCCGTTCGACGAGATCTCCGTGGAAGAGGCGCTGCGGCTGAAGGAAGCCGGCAAGGCGTCGGAAGTCGTCGTCGTCTCCATCGGCCCGGCCAAGGCCGAGGAAACGTTGCGCACGGCGCTCGCCATGGGCGCCGACCGCGCCATCCTCATCGAGACCGACGAGACGGTCGAGCCGCTGGCCGTGGCCAAGCTGCTGAAGGGCGTTGCTGACGCCGAACAGCCGGGGCTGGTGATCGTCGGCAAGCAGGCGATCGACGACGATAGCAATCAGACCGGCCAGATGCTGGCGGCACTGACCGGCTGGGCGCAGGGCACCTTTGCCTCCAAGGTCGAGATATCAGACGGCAAGGCGACGATCACCCGCGAGGTCGACGGCGGTCTGCAGACCATCGAGGTCAAGCTGCCGGCGGTGGTGACCACCGACCTGCGTCTCAACGAGCCGCGCTATGCCTCGCTGCCCAACATCATGAAGGCCAAGAAGAAGCCGCTCGACAAGAAGACGCCGGCCGATTTCGGCGTCGACGTGGCGCCGCGCCTGAAGGTCTTGAAGACCGAGGAACCGGCCGGCCGCAAGGCGGGCGTCAAGGTGGGCTCCGTCGCCGAACTGGTCGACAAGCTCAAGAACGAAGCCGGCGTGCTTTGATCTGAACCGGAAGATTTGAGGAGTTTTAGACCATGGCCATTCTTCTTCTGGCAGAACACGACAACACCCATCTCTCCGACCAGACCGCCAAGGCGCTGACGGCCGCCAAACAGATCGGCGCCGACGTGCATGTGCTGGTCGCAGGCAGCAATGCCAAGGCAGCAGCCGATGCCGCCGCCAGGCTTGCCGGCGTTTCCAAGGTGCTGGTTGCCGACGATACAAGCCTTGCCAACAATCTCGCCGAGCCGCTGGCGGCCTTGATCGTCTCGCTGGCGCCTGCCTATGACACCATCATCGCCGCCGCGACCTCGTCGGCCAAGAACGTGCTGCCGCGGGTTGCCGCGCTGCTCGATGTGGCGCAGGTCTCGGAAATCGTTGAGGTGGTTTCCCCCGATACCTTCAAGCGCCCGATCTATGCCGGCAACGCCATCCAGACGGTGCAGGCGAGCGATGCAAAGAAGGTGATCACCGTGCGCACCGCCTCGTTTGCCGCGGCCGGCGACGGCGGCAGTGCATCGGTCGAGAGCGTGGACGCCGCCGCCAACCCCGGCCTTTCCACCCATGTGGCAGATGCCTTGTCATCGTCGGATCGTCCGGAACTGACGTCTGCCAAGATCATCATCTCGGGCGGCCGGGCGCTGGGTTCGTCGGAGAAGTTCCAGGAGGTCATCCTGCCGGTTGCCGACAAGCTTGGGGCTGCCGTCGGGGCTTCCCGCGCGGCCGTCGATGCCGGCTATGCGCCCAACGACTGGCAGGTCGGACAGACCGGCAAGGTGGTCGCGCCGCAGCTCTACATCGCCTGCGGCATCTCCGGCGCCATCCAGCATCTGGCGGGCATGAAGGACAGCAAGGTGATCGTGGCGATCAACAAGGACGAGGAAGCCCCGATCTTCCAGGTCGCCGATTACGGCCTCGTCGCAGACCTCTTCGAAGCCCTCCCGGAATTGCAAAAGGCACTTTAAACGCCGGAAGGCTTGCCGGCGACGATCACATCGCCTGGCTTCAGTGTCATAACGCCGGACAGAATTGAGACGAGACGCGCGTCCGAGAAGACCATTTCGGAAATAGAAGCCTGCTGTAACACCTCACCATTGAAGCGGGTCTCAAGGCGCAGGCCCTCGCAGTCCGGCGGCAGTTCGTCGGCCGTCATGAAATGCGGTCCGAAGGCCCCAGCGACCTCGATTGCTGCATCGCGTCGCGGATGGTTTGCCGGTCGTCGTGAAGGATGGCGGTGGCGGCGTCCAGAAGCGGTTGGTCGCATTTGCGGATTGCCAACATCGGGGGCCTCCGGTTCGGATGATGGTTGGTGCGGGATGAATTCCGGGAAGTCCTTGGGGGTTCTGTTGTCACGCGAATCCCGGTCCGGTGATTGGCGTGGCGCGGAAGCGGGCAGGCTTCGGCGCGCCACGCCGAGAGGGAAGGGACCCGAGGTCAGGAGGCCAGCCGGGTCGGGGTCGGGCGCACCAGAACATGCAGGTCCACGGTCTGGGCGATCAGCTCTTCCGAGAGGTCGTCCTGTTCCGCCAGAACCTCCCGGATCGTCTTGCCGGTGGTGAGCACCCGCTTCGCCAGTTCGGCCGCGCGCTCGTAGCCGATGGCCGGCGTCAGCGCGGTCGCGACCGCCGTGCTGGCCTCAAGATGCCGGCGGCATGTCTCGGGATTGGCCGTGATGCCGGCGACGCAGCGCAGGTGCAGCGTCTCGACCGCATTGGTGAGCAAGGCCAGCGAATGCAGCGTATTGTAGACGATCACCGGTTCCATGACGTTGAGCTGCAATTGCCCGGCCTCCGAGGCGAGCGTGATCGTCAGGTCGTAGCCGATCACCTGATAGGCCACCTGATTGACGACCTCCGGCACCACCGGATTGACCTTGCCGGGCATGATCGAGGAGCCCGGCTGCAACGCCGGCAGGTTGATCTCGTTGAGGCCGCCGCGCGGCCCGCTGGACAGCAGCCGCAGATCGTTGCAGATCTTGGAGAGTTTCGTGGCGGTTCGTTTCAGCATGCCGGAGAAGAGGACGAAGGCCCCCGTATCCCAGCAGGCCTCGATCAGGTTACCAGCGGCGGTGACCGGCAGGCCGGTGACACGGCGAAGTTCGTCGATGGCCGCCGCCTGATAGTCGGCGCTGGTGTTGATGCCGGTTCCGATGGCGGTTCCGCCGAGATTGACCTCGTGGAAGAGCGCGACGATCTCCTTCAGCCGCGCCACGTCCTCGCGCAAGGTGATGGCGAAGGCGCCGAATTCCTGCCCCAGCGTCATCGGCACCGCATCCTGCAACTGCGTGCGGCCGAGCTTGAGGATATCGGCGAAACTTTCCGACTTCGCCTCTAATTCAGCCGCAAGCCGCTCCAGCGCGCTGCCGAGCTGCTCCTGCGAGAACAGGATGGCGAGGCGGATGGCGGTCGGGTAGACGTCGTTGGTGGATTGGGACAGGTTGACGTCGTTGTTGGGATGCAGCGCGGCATAGTCGCCGCGCGGCCGGCCCATGATCTCCAGGCCGCGATTGGCGATGACCTCGTTGATGTTCATGTTGGTCGAGGTGCCGGCCCCGCCCTGGAAGACGTCGAGCGGAAAGGCGTCGTGATGGCGGCCGGCGGCGATCTCCTCGCAGACCTGGCAGATCACCTCGCCCTTGCCCGCTTCGAGCGCGCCGAGCCGGACATTGGCGCGGGCGGCGGCCATTTTCACCAAGGCGAGTGCGCGCAAAAAATGCGGGAACTGGCTGATGCGGATGCCCGAGATCGGGAAATTGGCGATGCCGCGTGCCGTCTGGGCGCCGTAATAGGCTTGCGACGGCAGGGTGACGGGACCGAGGGAGTCCATTTCGATGCGGTCTGGCTGGGTCGTTGCTGACAAGGGAGGCTCCCGTGCTGGAATGGCGTCCGCCGCGCCCCGGCGGGATGCCGGGGCGGCTGGCCTGTCTGTGCTTTGTGCGGGATGGTCAGAGATAGAGGTGGCGGATGGTATCGTCCTTGAGCAGGTCGGCGCTCTGGCCGGAGAGGACGATCTGGCCGCGGATCAGCAGGTAGCCGCGCTCGGCAATCGACAGCGCCGTCTCGGCATTCTGCTCGATGAGCAGCACGGCCTTGCCCTCGTCGCGGATGCGGGCGACGATCTGGAAATATTCGTCGATCAGCTTTGGCGAAAGCCCGAGCGAGGGCTCGTCCATCACCACCAGCGTGGGATCGCCGATCAGTGCCCGGGCAAGCGCCACCATGGCCTGCTCGCCGCCGGACATGGTGCCGGCCTTCTGCCCCAGCCGCTCGCGGATGCGGGGGAAGAGATCGGCCATGCGATCGATCTGCGCCTTGAAATCCAGCGCCGGATTGCGGGCGGCGTCGAAGGCGAGCCGCAGGTTCTCGCGCACCGTCAGCGTCGGGAAGAGCCGCCGACCCTCGGGCACGAAGCCGGCGCCGAGGCTGGCGAGACGCTCGGTGCCGCTTTCCTTCACATCCTTGCCGGCAATGCGGATGCTGCCCTTGTCGCTGCGCAGCAGGCCGCAGATGGCGTTGAAGGTGGTGCTCTTGCCGGCGCCGTTGGGGCCGAGCAGGCAGACCATCTCGCCGGGGCCGACGCGAAGCGAGACGTCGCGCAGCATCGGCACCGGGCCGTAGCTGGTGCTTACGGAATTCATCTCAAGCATGTTGGGCCGCCTTTTGTCCAAGATAGGCTTCCTGTACGCGCGGCATCAGCCGCACCTCGCTGAAATCGCCGTCGGCGATTTTTCGCCCGTAGTCGATCACCGCGACACGGTCCGGCAGGGTGGCGACCAGCCGCATGTCGTGCTCGATGATCAGGAACGACAGGCCCGGCCGCTCGCCCATCACCCGGCGTACGTCGGCGATCAGCGCGTCGGTATCGCGGTCGTCCATGCCGGAGGAGGGTTCGTCCAGCATGATGACCTTGGGCTCGGAGGCGAGCGCGCGGGCGATTTCCAGCCGCCGGCGGTCGGCCTGCGGCAGGGCGCCGGCCAGCGTGTGGCGGCGCGGATAGAGATGCGGCGAGACCGAGCGGATCAGTTCGCCGGCCCGCTCGGCTGCGGCTTCCAGCTCCGCCCGCGCCTTGGCTGGCTGCAGCAAAGCCTGCAGTACCCCGGCACTGGTGCGGGTATGCATGCCGATTAGCACGTTGTCGAGCAGCGTCAGGTCGTTGAACAGCCGGCTCGACTGGAAGGTGCGGGCAATCCCCGCCGCCGCGATGCGGTGGACGGGCCAGCCGGTGATGTCGCGTCCCTCCAGCGCCACGCTTCCCGCCGTCGGGCGGTAGATGCCGGAGATCAGGTTGAGCAGGGTGGATTTGCCGGCGCCGTTCGGGCCGATGATGCAGACGATCTCGGAGGCGGCGAGCGTGAGGTCGACCTCCGCCACCGCGACGAGGCCGCCGAAGCGGATCGACAGGCCGCGAACGTCGAGGAGCGGGTTCGTCATGGATGGGCTCCGTAGTTGCGGGCGCGCTGCGGGAAGAGCCCCTGCGGGCGCAGGATGAGGAAGAGGATGACGATGACGCCGACGAAGAGCAGCCGGTAATCGGAGAAGATGCGCAGCTTTTCCGGCAGCATGGTCAGCAGGAAGGCACCGATGATGACGCCGAGCGTATTGTCCATGCCGCCGACGATCACCATGGTCATGATCGTCACCGAGACGAGGAAGGTGAAGTTGTCGGGCGAGATGTAGCTGACATAGAAGGCATAGATCGTGCCGGCGAAGGCGGCGAGGAAGGCATCCACCCCGAAGGCCAGCATCTTGTAGCGCACGATGTCGATGCCCTGGCAGCGCGCGGCGAGCGGATCGGCGCGCAGCGCATTCCAGGCAAGGCCGACGCGGCTTTCGTGCAGGCGTTTTGCCGCGACGATCGACAGGCAGACGAGGGCCGCCGCCAGGTAGTAGAAATTGGCCTGGCTCGGCAGGCGCCAGCCGAAAATGACGATCGGCTGGGCGAAGGAATGGCCGAACAGCGTTGGCGCTGGAATGCCGACAAGGCCGTTGGCGCCGCCCGTCCAGGCGAAATTGTTCAAGAGCTGATGCACGACGATGGCAAAGGCGATGGTGACGAGCGCCAGGTAGCTGTCCTTGGTACGCATCGAGGGAAAGCCGAGCAGGAAGCCGAAGACGGTCGCGACCACGGCCGAGGCTGGCAGCGTCCACCAGAAGGAAATGCCGAAATTGATCGCCAGCAGCGCCGAGGTATAGGCGCCGATGCCGTAGGAGGCGCCGGTGGCGAAGTTGGGAATGTTGGCGCTGCCGAGCTGGAAGTTCAGTGCCAGCGCCAGCACTGCATAGAGCTGGGCCACGATCAGCAGGTGCAGCACATAGCTGCTGCCGTTCATGAAGAAGGGATAGGTGAGCACGATCACCGCGCCGAGCGCCATGGAAAGGCGGCGCTGGTCGCGGAAGGCGGCGACGATGCGCTCCTCCACCCGCGGGCGAAGCTGCAGCACGGCGAAGATCGCGCCCATTACCGCCAGCAGCGCCACGATGATGACCGTCTTGTCGGAGAGCAGGAAAGCCCCCAGCAGCGCGGCGCCGCCGATTTCGACCGCCGTGACGATTGCGGCATTGGTGGCCCCGCCCTGGCGGACCGCCGGGACGTCGGTTTCAATTCCGGTGTGCGACATGGATCAGACTTTCTCGAAGACGGGTTTGCCCAGCAGGCCGGAGGGCTTGAGCACCAGGACCAGGATGGTCAGCACGAACATGAAGACGAGCCGGTAGGAGGCCCCGTCGGGCACGCCGATCTGCACGAGCACGTCGACGCCGGCGATCAGCAGGCTGCCGAGGATGGCGCCCTGCATCGAGCCGAGCCCGCCGATCACGGCGGCGGAAAAGCCGATCAGGCCGAGCTGGACGCCGAAATCGAACCGCACCACGCCGGCATGGCTGACGAAGAACACCGCGCCGATGGCCCCGACCGCCGAGGCGATGAAGAAGGTGATGGCGAAGATCCGGCTCGGCCGGATGGCCATCAGCCTGGCGATGTTGCGGTCCTCGGCGACGGCGCGGATGCGCATGCCGACCGGCGTGTAGGTGAGGAGCGCAAACAGCGCCACGACCATGGCGATGCTGACGCCGATCACGATCAGGCTGAAGGTGGGAACGACGAAATCGCCGATCGCAAACGAGCCCGAGGCGATGGACGGGAAGGGTTTCGGGTTCGAGCCCTGCGGATAGAAGGTGCGGATCATCTCGCGGATGACGGTGCCGAGCGCCACCGTCGCGACCAGCGCCATCATCGCCGGCGCATTGCGGAAACGCCGGATCACCAGCCAGTCCAGCAGCACGCCGAGAAGGCCTACCGCCCCCAGGGGGAGGAGGATGGCCGGCCGGAGTGCGGGGGGCGCCCCCATCGGGGCGGCGAGGCCCGCCACGGTCTGCACGACCAGCAGCGCCACGAACGGCGCCACCATGGCGACGTCGCCATGGGAGAAATGGATGACGTCCAGAACGCCGAAAAGCAGGCTGAAGCCGAGTGCGAGTAGGGTGTAGATGCTGGCGAGCACCAGCCAGTTGAGCAAATGCTGCGCAACCAGAGCGTCCATTGAGGTTCTCCCTTCATTATTGGACAGCGGCCTTTCGAGTTCCCCTCGTGACCTGAGCGCTGTGCCGGGGGATTATTGGTGTCATCCTCGCCGACGCAAGGGAAAGCTCGCCGCCATTGGCAACGGTTTTCTGATCCAGGCCATCAGAAATTACGACTTTCTGAACAGGCCCTCATCCCGCAGCTTTCCGGCGTGGCCGAGACAGGCACGACCCCGGGAGACGCCATGGGGTCATCCGGCCGAAACAAGATCAAGAGGGAGAACGAATGAAGACACTGACGATGCGGCGCCGCGCGCTCATGACCGGCCTCATGCTGTCCGCAGCCATGTTCGCGATGCCGGCGGCGGCCCAGGACAAGCCTCACATCAAGCTCGGCTTCATCGGCCCCGTCAGCGGCGGCAATGCCCCGCCGGGCCCCGGCGCCCCCAACGTCTTCCTGCTGGCCGTCGAGGCGGCCAAGGCCGCAGGCTACCCCTACGAGGTGGAGCCGGTGGCGCTCGACGACGCCTCCGACCCGCAGACCGGCGTGTCGGCGGCGCTCAAGCTCGTCAACGACCCGGAAGTCATCGCCGCGACCGGCCACTGGAACAGCCCGGTGGCGCTCGCCACCATGCCGATCTTCAATCGCTTCCAGGTGCCGATGATCGTCTGGGGCGCGATCAGCCCGAAGATCACCGAGCAGAACCTGCCGGAAATCACCCGCGTCACCCCGACGCTGGTGACCGAGAACAAGCCGCTGGCCGAATGGGCCGCCAAGAAGCTCGGCGCCAAGAAGATCGCGATCATTGCCGATACCAGCGACTACGGCACCGCCAACACCGAGGCCTTCGAGACCTTCTTCACCGAGGCGGGTGGCTCGATCATCGGCAAGGATCTGTTCCCGGTCGGCACCGTCGATTTCCGCACCACGCTCACCAAGCTGCGCGAGGCGGCGCCGGATGCGATCTATTTCGGCGGCGTCATCGCCGAAGCCGGCATCCTGCGCAAGCAGATGGTCGAGATCGGGTTGAAGGTGCCGATGATCGGCATTTCCGGCTTCTACGATCCGGAATTCGTCAAGCTCGCAGGCCCAGCGGCCGAAGGCACCATGGTCAGCTACCCGGCGGCGCAGTCCAATCCGAAGCTGGAGAAGATGAACGCCGACTACAAGGCGCGCGGCTTCGCCGAGGATACCAGCCCCTATACGAAATACGCCTTCGACGCGACCAACATCCTGCTGGCCGCCATCAAGGAAGCCGGGATCGAGGACAAGGTGGCGCTGGCCAAGGCCATCCGCGCCATCAAGTATGACGGCGTGCTCGGCGAGACGACCTTCGATGCCAACGGCCAGACCCAGATCCCGGTCGCCATCGAGATCAAGGAAGTGCGCAACGGCGCCTGGGAAACCCGCCCCGAATAAGCGCAAATCCGCCGGTGCCGGAGACACGATCCGGCATCGGAAAAACTGCTGCACAGCCACGGAAACCCATATTTTCGATCCGTGCGGCGGCTTGTTACCACGGACCGGGGCGCCCGAGCCGCTTGGCGGCGAAGCCCGATTTTCCAGAAAAACCAAAAGGATCCCCGATGATCAGGACAGGTCAGCAATACAAGGACTCGATCCGCGACGGCCGGCGCATATGGGTAAACGGAGAGCGCGTCAGCGATGTCACGACCCATCCGCAATTCAAGCCGATCGTGGATATCCGCGCCCGCATCTTCGACATGCAGCATGAGGAAGCCCATCGCGACATCATGACCGTCGTCGAGAACGGCGAGCGCAACGCGCTCGGCAGCGCCCTGCCGCATACCCAGAACGACTGGTGGGCCAAGCGCCGCGCCACCGACCATCTGCTGAACGAAATCGGCGGCGTCGTCACCCGCGTCGGCGACGAGACGGTCGGCGAAATGTGGTCGCTGTTCGACGGCCAGGACGTGCTCCACGAGGTCGATCCGCAATTCTCCCGGAATATCGAAACGCATATCCATCGGGTACTGCGCGAAGATCCCTTCCATGTGTCCGCCAATACCGATCCGAAGGGCGACCGCTCCAAGGCCCCGCAGGATCAGGATCCGGACATGCTGCTGCATGTCGTCAAGGAAACCGACGCCGGCATCGTCGTGCGCGGTGCGAAATACGAGACGGCCGCTGCCTATGCCAACCAGGCCTTCACCAAGCCGACCATCGCCAACTGGGGCAACAATGCGCTCAGCGACTACGCGGTCGGCTTCATCTGCGACCTCGGCTCGCCGAACCTGAAGTTCATCTGCCGCACCGGCTTTGCCGGCCGCGCGCCGCAGAAGGATTATCCGCTGGCCAACGGCTTCGACGAGGTCGATACCATCGTCATCTTCGACGACGTGCTGATCCCGTGGGAAAACGTGCTGTTCTACCGCCACACCAAGGCGGCGACCTTCATTCGCGCGACGCTGCACCGATATTCGGCCTTCGCCTTCGTCCAGCGCAATCTCAAGGTTGCCGACATGATGATCGGGGCTGCGCTGTTCAACGCCCGCCAGACCGGTCTCGACAAGCAGCAGGCGGTACAGGAAAAGCTCGCCCAGCTCGCCGTCTATCGCGAGGGCATCAATGCGCATCTGACGGGCGCCATCGCGCTTGGCGAAAAATCGCCGGCCGGCCTGATGATGCCGAACCAGTCGCTGCTCTATACCGGCCGCGTGCTGGCCTGCTCGCAGCTTCACGAGATGATGCACATCGCCCGCGAACTCTGCGGCGGCCAGATCTGCGTGACCCCGGATGCGGCCTCCTTCGAGAACCCGGAAACCAAGCCCTGGCTCGACAAGTATTACACGATCAACGACGAATGGGTCGCCGAGGACCGCCGCAAGCTGCTGGCGTTTGCCCGCGACCTCCTGAATTCGGACTATGCCGGCCACCGGCTGACCTTCCAGCTTTTCGCCCAGTCGCCGCCGTTTGCGCATCTGGGCGCCGTCTACCGCAACTTCGACTGGGACGGTCCGCTCGCCTTCGTCAAGAATGCTGCTGGCCTGTCGGACCGGGTGATGGGCGGGCGCACCCTGACGCCCGGCGATGCCGCCATATCGAGCTGGTTCTCCGCCGACGCCAAGCGCGCCGCCGCCGAATGATCGACCGGGGGCAGCCCGTGGCGGGCTGCCCCGCTTCCCGATATCCATCCCACCGGCCGGGTCGGCCGGGTCAAGCAGTGGAAACGAGACATGATCCATAAACGCATCCGCCCCTTCAACACCAAGCAGACCTATCCCGAGCAGAAGCTCGACAACGACCTCAGCCAGGGCGTCGTCGCGCGCGGCACCATGGTCTTCCTGCGCGGCCAGGTCGCCCAGGATCTCGACACCCGCGAAAGCCTGCATGTCGGCGACGCCGGCAAGCAGACCGCCAAGACGATGGAAAACATCAAGATGCTGCTGGAAGAAGCCGGCAGCGAGATGGGCCATATCTGCCGCATCGTGGTCTATCTCACCGATGTCCGCTATCGCGAGGCCGTCTACCAGGAGATGGGCAAGTGGCTGAAGGGCGTCCATCCCTGCTCGACCGGCCTCGTCGTGCCGGCGCTGGCGCGGCCGGAATGGGTGGTCGAGATCGAAGTGACCGCCGTCATTCCCGACGCGGCCTGAGGGAGGCCGCGATGACCTTCTCGATTTCCGCGCATTGCCCTGAGACCGGCATGTTCGGCGTCGCCGTGTCGTCGTCCTCGCCCTGCGTGGCGGCGCGCTGCGCCCATGCGCGGGCCGGCGTCGGCGCGGTGGCGACGCAGAACATCACCGATCCGCGCCTTGGCCCCAAAGGGCTCGACCTGATGGCGAGCGGCCTGTCGGCGCCCGATGCGCTCGAAGCGCTGAAGCGCGATGCGCCGCATCTGGATTATCGCCAGCTGGCGCTGGTCGATGCCGAGGGCCGCACCGCCTCCTTCTCGGGGAAGAGGACGCTCGGCACCCACCGCGTCGCCACCGGGCCGGGCGTGGTTGCCGCCGGCAACCTTCTGTCCGACCCCGGCGTTCCCGAAGCCATGGTGGCGGCCTTTAACGCCGCTGCCGGGCAGAGCCTCGGAGACCGGCTGCTGGCCGCCATGCGCGCGGCCGAAGCTGCGGGCGGCGAGGAAGGGCCGGTCCATTCGGTCGGCATGATCCTCGTGCGCGACCAGGCCTGGCCGATTGCAGATCTCCGTGTCGACTGGGCCGACGAGGATCCGATCGGCGAACTGGCGGAGCTGTGGGTGCGCTGGAAGGGTGAGATGGAAGCCTATGTCTCCCGCGCCCTCAACCCATCCGAAGCGCCGAGCTACGGCGTGCCGGGCGACCTGTAACCGTCTTCAAATGTCCTCCCGGACATCAGCGGGGCGTGCCGGGCACGCCCCGTTCTTTTGGACCGGCTGGCGGAGGCCCTCGCCGCGGGGCCGCGAGGGCGCATCGGAAATCCTGAAGCCGGGCTTCCGAAGATGCTGTTTTGTTTTTCGGGCGCGGCGTGATCATCTCTGATGAACGATCACGCACGGTTGGAGAAGACGATGTTCGGAATGGATCGAATGGCCCGCACTCTCAGGACGAAGCTGGCGAACCGCTGGAACCTGTCGGCGCTGACACAGGCAGGTGCTGCGGATTTCGGCGCGACGGCGGCCGACGTCGCGGAGGCGGCGCAGCAGCGGGCGGACGTGCTGGAGCGGCTGGCGCACATGGCCGAGATCCATGGCGCCGCCGATGCGTTGAAGTCGGCTGGGCGCTACCGGCTGTTCGAGATGGCGCGCACATGCGACCATTGCCCGCATGAGAGGAAATGCGCCCGCGCGCTCTACGCTGCCTCGAAGCCTTGCGCGAAAGATGTGGATTTCTGCCCCAATGCGGCGGAATATGCCGCGCTGACCATGGCAGGCGGCGCCGCGCACGCATCATAACGCTCTCGGCCTTGTGGCCGGATCGCGGCCTGAACAGGAAGACCGCATGCGCTTCACCCTTCGTCAACTGACCTATTTCATCGCCGCCGCCGAGACCGGAAGCGTCACGCGCGCTGCCGAGCAGGTGAACATTTCCCAGCCGTCGATCTCGGCGGCGATCCTGCATCTCGAGGTCGAGTTCGGCGCCCAGCTCTTCGTGCGCCACCATGCGCAGGGCCTGTCGCTGACGCCCGCCGGCCAGCGGCTGCTGGTCGCCGCCAAGGAGGCCTTGCGCACCACGCAGGGGCTCTACGACGTGGTGAATTCCGCCATGGGCGTGGTGGCCGGGCCGATCAATCTCGGCTCGTTCCGCACCTTCACGCCGCTGATCGTTCCCGAATTGTGGAAGAGTTTCGTCACGCGCCATCCCGAGGTGCAATTGCATGTGACCGAGGGCAGCGAGGCGGAGCTGCTGGAAGGCCTGCGCAACGCCCGCATCGATGTGGCGCTTACCTATGAACTGAGCCTGACGTCCGACATGAACTTCGTGCCGCTCGCCGAATTGCCGACTTATATCCTGCTGGCTGCCGACCATCCGCTGGCGACGCGGCCGAGGCTGAAGCTGAGCGACCTGGAGCAGGAGCCTTTCATCCTGCTCGACCTGCCGCTCACCCGGCAATATTTCCTGTCGCTGTTCGAACGGGCCGGGATCGCGCCGAGGGTTGTTGCCGAGACCAGCCTTCCCGCCGCCATCCGCTCCTATGTCGGCGCCGGCATCGGCTTTTCGATGATGACGGTGCGGCCGCGCAACATGAGCGCCGAGAACGGCTATCCGCTCGCCTATGTCGAATTGCAGGAGGACTATCCTCCGATGAAACTCGGGCTCGCCAGCCTCAAGGAACTGAAGCGCTCCCGGGTGGCGGAAGCTCTGGAGGACCTCTGCCGCGAGTTGATCCGCGAAGGCAGCCTGCCCGGCATGGTTCCGATTCCGCAATCGTCCTGCGCGGGCTGACAAGCCTCCTTTCCGAGTTTTTCCTGAGGCAGAACGCCAGAAAAGCATTCTTTTCCAATGCCCGCCGTCTTGGAACAATGCACGCGTGCTTCCGCCTCGGGCGGTGCCATTCAACCAATTAGAACGATGGAGTGCCGGGCGTGGACGCAAAGACTGAACAGACCATTCGGCTCAAGTTTCTCGAAGGAATGAGCCATGCCGCCTGCACGGTGAACATCGTCACCACGGACGGCCAGGCGGGCCGCGCCGGCGTGACGGTCTCGGCGATGGCCTCGGTATCGGCCGTCTCAGCCCGGCTGCGGCAAGGATCGTCGAGAACGGCGTTCTCTGCGTCAACGTGCTGCGCGACGACCAGTCCTATATTTCCGACACCTTTGCCGGCCGCTTCAAGGACGAGGTGAACGACAAGTTCGAATGTGCGGAATGGGTGTCGATGCCTTCGGGCGCGCCGCGCATCGTCGATCCGCTCGTCGCTTTCGATTGCCGGCTGATATCCTCGGAGCAGGTTGGAACCCACTATATCTTCCTGTGCGAGGTGCGCGAGCTGCATGTTTCCGGCGGGGGCTCGCCGCTCATCTATGCGAACCGCGCCTATGGCGCCTCGATGCGGATCGACGGCGCCCGATCGCTGACGGCGGCGCGCGCGAATGCCGGAAGCCGGCTGTCGGTCGCCTGTTTCCACACCTTCGGCCCGTTCATCATGCCGCGCCTGATCCAGCGCATGGAAGGCATCGGCATCCGTCTGGTGGAGGGCGACCAGCGTCGGCTGAGCGAAAGCCTGCGCGCCGGCGAAAGCGAGCTGGCGCTGCTCTACGACATCGACCTCGGCGACGAACTGGAAAAGATCCCGCTCGACCATCTGTTCCCCTACGTTCTGCTGCCCGACGGCCATCGCCTCGCCGCGCAGACGGAGATCGAGGCGACGGAGCTGGCGGAGGAGCCGATGGTGCTGCTCGATGCGCCGCCGAGCGCCGACTACTTCGTCGGCGTGATGCGCGCTGCCGGCGTCGAGCCGCTGATCGCCTACCGCTCGATCTCCTTCGAAATGGTGCGCGGCCTGGTCGGCCATGGCCTCGGCTATGCGCTTCTCGCCACCAAGCCGGCGGCGGACATGACCTATGACGGTCTGAAGCTGGTAGCGCGGCCCCTGGTCGGCCAGCAGCTTCCTTCGTCGATCGTCATCGCCCATCGTAAGGGCGAGGCGCTTTCCGGCCCGGCACGGCGCTTCATCGAATGCTGCCTTGAGGTTTTCAGGAAGGGGCCATCGGCCGCCTGACCGATAACGAGGCAGGCCGAAAGGCCTGCCGCGCAAGACACGGCTTAGGCGCCCGACGCCCGGCGAAGCGGCACGACAAGCAGGGCGGAACGGTTTTCCGGCACGAACCGGGCGGGTGCGTCCAGGAGGGCGCAATCCTCCTGGCCGAGAGTGACGGTTGCCTGCGAATCGGACAATTCGGATGCGCCGCGCAACGCGAAAACGACGCTCAGCCCGTGCGGCTCGGGCTGCAACAGCCTGCCTTCGGTGAGGATTTCGGCCGGGGCGAGACGCCAGGCATCGCGCGCCGCCATGACATTGACGACGCGCACCGTCCCGCCCTTGGGCACGCCGACCGGCGTCAGGCCGGAATCGAAGCGGTGGGGCTGACCTGTCGTCAGGTCGACGGCGTGGTCGTCGAATTCCAGGGCCAGGCCCTCGCCCTCGATCACAGTGATGGTCCGCTCCACGCCGGGAAAGGCGGAGAAGAGGCCGGATGTGGCAATGATCGCCCGGCTGACCCGCAGCTCGAAGGCATCGCGCGAGGCATCGGGCGGCAGCAGGCAGATCTCGTCGGTGGAGCCCGTGCCGTTCTTCCACGGCATGGTCACATAGCCCGTGGCGGGCAGGTATCGTATCGTCATGGTTTTCCTTTCAAACAGCGGGCGCCAGCGGCCCCCCGCCGGCGAGCGAAGAGCGCCCGTTCATTTGTCGCTCCAGACGCCAGAGTTGCGGTGGGGCCTGCAGCGAATGCGGCCCGAGCGGCCGGAACTCACCATCGCCGGTAATTTCGACGTGCAACCACTCGTTCCGCCCCTCGATGCAAGCGAAATAGCGTCCCGGTCGGGGCCGACAGAGCGTCGGGTGCAGCCAGAGGCGGCCATCCGCGGTGCGCTCCGTTTCCATGAGCCAGCCATGCCCCATCAGCCGGGCGGCGCCGGAGAGGTCGCCGGCCTCGATTGCCGCCCGCACCAGCGTCGAGGAGATGCGCACGCCGGCATGGGTGATGTCAGGGGCGATGCTGACGCCGAAACCGCGGGCGGCGCCCAGTTCCGACAGCAGCGCCATGTCGCCGGCGCGCCGGCTGCCGAAGCGGAAGTCCGGTCCGGCGATCACATGGGCGACGCCGAGCGCTTCGACGAGGATGCGGTCGACGAATTCCAGCGGGCTGAGGCTGGCAAAGGCCCGGTCGAAGCGCGGCGAATAGATAAAATCCACGCCGTACTGGCCGAGTTGCACGCGCCGGGCCGCAGGCGTCGCCAGCCGGAACGGCGCGGTTTCCCTGCCGAAGAAGCTGCGCGGATGCGGCTCGCAGGACATGACCGCCACCGGCCGGCCGGCGGCAAGCCGCTGCGCCATCCGGGCCAGCCCCTGATGGCCGAGATGGAAACCGTCGAAATTGCCGAGCGCAAGGACGGCGCCGCGCAACGGATGATCGGCATCGAGACGATCCTCGACCATGGCGGGCATGCCTTGCGCATGGTGCGGTAGCGGCAATGCGGATATCATCGCGCCCATCTTATCGCGCTCCTGTTGAGACCCCCGACACTAGCGTCCGGCGCTCGCGCGCGAAAATCCGATGTTTCGTACCATTGCATCGGGAAATCCTCGGCAGCTTCACGGAAGCGCGCCGTCGCATTTTCCGCGCGCGATCGATGCTTGCATGTCACTTAGAAGCGTGAACGTGGCGACCAGGCGGAACGCCGACGCTTCTCGAAGGCTTCGGTCGTTTCCGGCGTATTTTTTCCCGTTCCCCGAACTTCCGGCTCATTTCCTCGTTATTGAAGCGCCTCAAACACAGTAAGGACGAAACATGAAGCGCTTTCTCCTCGCAGGCCTCGCGCTTTCCGCGCTTGCCGGAACCGCCATCGCCCAGACGACGCCGCCACCGCCACCGCAAGGCGCGGAACAGGCAGCACCTTCCCCCGACGATGCACCGCCGCCGCGCGTCGATGCCGACGACAATGACGATGCCGCACCGCCGCCTCCGCCGCCGCCCCGCGAAGCCCGGGAACACGGTCACATGCGGCCGGAAGGCCATCGACCGCCGCCTCCACCGCCGCCGTCCAGGGCCGCGCATTTCCACATCAAGACCGGCGATACCAAGATCGACGTCAAATGCGCCGAGAACGAGCCGATGAAGGTGTGCGCCGATCTGCTGCTGCAGATTCTCGACCGGGTCGAGCGGTCGAATTATTGATCCTTGGGCGGGGCCGCCAAAAGGGCGGCCCCGCACGAATCCGGTATCGGCAACAGCAGGGCCATGCTACAGCGCGGCGAAGAAACCGCTCCTGCGAGGCCCCATGACCGCTGCACTTTATGCCGACTATATCGCCGAGCTGAGAGCACTTTTTTCGGAACTGGATCGTCAGCCGGAACGCTTCCAGACATTCGACGTTCATCTGGAACTGGCCGCAGCCGGCGGCCTGATCGTCTATGAAACGAAACGGCGCAAGGGCCAGACCGACGCCCTGTATTACGGCCGCCCCGCCGATGGCGGCGCCAACCGACAAGTCTCGCAGGCCACCGCCTTCGCCGCCATCGACCGCTTCTTCGCACTGGACCAGTTCATCGCCCTGACCGGTGATCGATCGGGCGCCGCCACGGTGGATCCCCGCTATCCGCATTGCGCAGTCCATTTTTCCTACCGCAAGAAGGGTCACCCGGCCGCTCGCGCCATGCTCATGGTATTCGTCGGCTTCAACGATGCGGCGGACGCCCTGGCCTTCGTATCGCAGGATGGCGACGGCTCCGCCTATGTCGCCGAACGCCCGTATCACGGCGAGCGCGCCTACGAATGGAAATGAAGGTTTGCGGCAAGGGAGAACGCCCGCACGAGGGGTGCGCGACGTAATGACTCGACAGGAACGGGACCTGCCGGTTGGCCCGCGCATCAGGCGCGGGCGTTCGCCTTGCCGCCCAATCCGTATTCCGATGCCTGCTTCAGATGCTGTCGCAACAGTGCCTCGGCCCATTCGAGGTCGCCGCTTTCGACGGCGTCGAGGATGGCGAGATGTTCGCGACAGGATTGCTCGATCCGCTCTGCCGGTAGTTCGAAGAAGGCGGCGGATTCCTGCATGCGGCGCAGATTGTTCTGGTGACGGATCGCATCGGTTAAAAAACGGTTGCCGGAAAAGCCGGCCAGATTTTCATGGAAAAAGGCGTTGACGCGGAACCATTCGTCGCTGCCCGAGCGGCTGGCGGGATCGCTCAGGATGCGCTTATGGGCGCGGCGGATCTGGGCGGCGATCTCGGCATCCACGTTGAAGTTCGGGGTGCGTAGCGCCGAGCATTCCACGATGGCGCGGAATTCATAGCTCTCCCGATAGGCTTCGTCGCCATCCAGCGTATCGACGAAGCGCCAGCCATGGCCGGGCAGGCGCTGCGCCAGGCCTTCCGCCGCAAAACGCATCAGCAGCTTGCGCACGATGCCGCGCGAGACGCCGTAGCGGGGAATGAGCTCGGCTTCCGACACTTCCTGCGGCAGCTCGTTCTGCGCCCGTTCGCGCAGCATCTGGCGATAGAGTTCCTCGATCGGCGAATTCGGCAGGATTTCGCCAAGATCGAGCGTCGAGACATCGCGTGCCACCCTGAGCCCGCGCTTTTCCATCGGCTGCAGCACGCCCTTTTCCACCAGGAGATCGAGCGCGCCCGTGATCGGCGAGCGCGAGACGCCGAACAGCCGCGCCAGTTCCGGCGCCGAGATACGCGTGCCGACGCGCAAATCCGCGTCGCGAATGCGGTCGATGATCCGCCGCGCCAGATCGAGCTGCAGCGTGCTCGGACCATCCACTTGTCCGGTTTCCGATAAATCCATGTCGTCCAAGACGCCCCTTGTTTCGCTCTTGCATTATAGCGCGCCTGCGGCGCAATGCGACTCCGCATTTTTCGAATTTATTGCTTTTCATATCGATAAAATGCATTATGCTTTGGTGAATGACGGAACCGAAGGCAGCGCATATGGCAAAGATCACTCCCTTTCCTCTCATTGAGATCAGCGGCGCGCCGCGTCAGCGTGGGCGCATCTATGGCGAGACAGCGCGCGAACGCATCCGGCTTTCGGCCGGGCTCTACACCGATCAACTGCATCGCCTTGGCTTCGACGATGCCAATATCGAGCGCCTGGTCACCGCCTTCCTGCCGCGCATCCGCGATTGGGCGCCCGATCTGGTGACCGAGATGGAAGGCATTGCCGAGGGCGCCGGTGTCGATCTCTCAGCCATCGTGCTCGTCAATGCCCGCACCGAGGTGCTGCAACTGGCGCGGCTGGAGGCCGGCGTCGCCGATGAGGAGCCGGATGGCTGCACCGGCGCGGTGCTGCTGCCGGAGGTGACGCGCGACGCCACCGTCATCCACGGCCAGAACTGGGATTGGCGCGCCGAATGCGCCGATACTTCCATCGTGCTGCGCATCCTGCGTGAGGACGGGCCGGATATCCTGACCTTCACCGAGGCCGGCGGCCTGGCGCGCAGCGGCTTCAACGCCGCCGGCATCACCATCACCGCCAATTATCTGGAAAGCGACCGCGATTACCGCGACATGGGCATTCCCTTGCCCTTCATCCGCCGCCGGGCGCTGGAGGCGCAACATTTCGCCCTGGCCTTGCGCGTCGTCGCCATCACGCCGAAATCCGGCTCCAACAACATGATGTTGAGCACGGCCGAGGGCTATGCGGTCGATCTCGAATGCGCGCCGGACGAGGCCTTCCCGATCTATCCACAAAACGGCTTGATCGTGCATGCCAACCACTGGCAAAGCGCGATTGCGCTGTCGAAGCTGAAGGAAACCGGCCTTGCCAGCGTTCCCGACAGTCTCTACCGCGACCACCGCGTTCAGAAAGTCCTGGCGGAAACCGGCGGCAAGCTGACCGCCGACGATCTCAAGCGTGCTTTCTTCGACGATTTCGCCGCCCCGTTCTGCGTCTGCCGCGCGCCGATGGCCAAGGAGGGCGGCAATCTCTCGGCGACGGTGGCGATGATCCTCTGCGAACCGGCCAAGGGCATCATGGAGGTCGCGCCGCTGCCGGCGATCAACCGCGAGTTCACGCGTTACGACCTGACGATGGAGGAAGGCGCGCTTGCCCGCGCGGCCGGCGCTTGCCCGGACAGAACCGAGGAGGAGAGCCGATGGTCCGCTTCATCCTGACCCGGATCGCCTCGTCGATCCCGACCCTGTTCCTGGTCTCGATCATTGTCTTCGTGCTGATGCGCATGATTCCGGGCGATCCGGCGGCGTTGATGCTGGGCGATCTCGCCCAGCCGGGACAGGTGGAAGCCTTGCGCGCCGAAATGGGCCTCGATCGGCCGATCGCGCTGCAATATCTCTATTGGCTCGGCAATGTGCTGACCGGCGATTTCGGCCAGTCGATCTCCACCCGCCAGGCCGTCCTGCCGCTGATCCTCGAACGCTTCTCCGTCTCGGCGACCATCGTTCTCGTGGCCGTTCTGTTCGCCACCGTCATCGCCGTGCCGGCCGGCATGTTCGCCGCCTGGCGGCAGAACCGCAGTGGCGATATCGCCGTGATCGCGGCCTCCACGCTGTTGCTGTCGATCCCGAGTTTCTGGGCCGGGTTGATGCTGCTTCTGATCTTCGGATTAAAGCTCGGCTGGCTGCCGGTCGTCGGCTATGGGCCATTCAGCCGCGATTTCGGCAGCGCATTGCTTTATATCATCCTGCCCGTCGTCACGCTGGTTCTGGTCGAATCCGGCTCGATCACCCGCATGGCGCGGGCCAGCACCATCGAGGTGGCGCGGCTGGAATATATCACCCATGCGCGCGCCAAGGGCCTGTCGGAGGCGGCGGTCATGTGGCGCCATGCCTTCAAGAACGCCTTTGCCCCGACCTTGACGCTGATCGGCTTGGTTCTCGGCAGCCTGCTTGCCAATATCGCCGTCATCGAGACCGTCTTTACCATTCCCGGCCTCGGCCGCCTGCTGGTCGACGGCATCTATGCCCGCGATTATCCCGTCGTGCAGGGCTGCCTGCTGTTTACGGCCTTTATCTATGTGGTGGTCAACCTGCTGGTCGATCTCCTTTATCCGCTCCTCGATCCAAGGGTGACGGCATGATCGCACGGGCTCTTCGCATTCCGGCCATAAGGT